>Ga0208243_1000048_pt1 | contig 145975 bp, 136 predicted proteins | sample Subbio2Aug_QV12A_FD_184826 | JGI IMG/M metagenome (GOLD analysis project Ga0208243, IMG submission 184826) | Serpentinite rock and fluid subsurface biosphere microbial communities from McLaughlin Reserve, California, USA - CR12Aug_QV12A (SPAdes) | ecosystem: Environmental > Terrestrial > Deep... | reverse complement strand
ATCGCTTTTTTTTGAGATTTTCATAAATAAAAAAAGTTTATTGAAACGAATTTCAATAAACTTTTGGAAACACCATATTTTATAATGTCTAACAGCTGTTTTACCAACTATTTTTGACTATTAAACCAAAAATACTTAGGCTTATCACCTCAGTACCCCTTTATTTTGTTGTGTAAAACTACTATGTTTTTTGATAAAAACAAATTTTTAGCAACAAAAACCGCTTGAAACTGAATACTCCATCGGTTTTTAAAGGAATTGGAGCGTTAAAATAAGTTTAAAATTTTAAAAAAAAGACATTGTTATGTTTACACAAAAAGACGGTCAGGATGACCACGGTAAAAGACCTTCGTTAGAATTAATTATTGAAGGCAAAAAGTTTGAATGGTTTGAGCAGTTTATCACTGGGAAACAACTGAAAGAATTGAGAGGACTTCCTCTTGATTGTGAATTATTTTTAGATATAGTAGAACCTTGGAAAGATGACGCTATTTTAAACGACGAGACTGTTGATTTGGCAAGACCAGGAATAGAGCAATTTTACATCAAGCAGAAATTAAAGTATTCTATTGATGGGAAAAACTTTGAAACTGATAAGCAGTATATCAAAGGTTCTCAAATTAGAAGACAGGGAAACATAGCAGCTAATTTCCAAATCTATTTGGATAATAAGCAACCATGGGAAGACGATTTAATTGAAGACGATGAAATCGTAGATTTAGCTAGACCTGGGAAGGAAAAATTCTACTCTAAAAAGGTCGTCACTGAATTTATTATCATTGTTAATGGTAGAGAAAAGCAGTGGAACCAAAAAACAATAAGTTTTAAGCAAGTTGTTGAATTGGCATTTGGAAATTATCAAGAAAATCCAAATACTGTTTATACTGTAACTTATGCTAAAGGTCCTCATCAAAATCCTGAAGGCAGTATGGTTAAAGGAGATAAAGTTTTTGTAACTAATAAAATGGTTTTCAATGTTACAGCAACTAATAAATCATAGTCCCGACCTTAAAAGGTTACAAGATGAAGGTTATGAACTTGAGGTTAAAGGTGGATATTTACTTATCCACCATATACCTTATGTAACTCATCTTAGAGAAATTAAATATGGTATTTTGGTTAGTGAATTATCGTTGGCTAATAGTCAAAGAACTATTAAACCAAGTACACACGTTATCAATTTTATAGGTGAATATCCTTGCAATGCTGATGGTAGTATCATCACAGCTATTCAACATTCCAATCAACAAAACCTTGGTCATGGAATTGTGATTAATTTTTCTTTTTCCAACAAACCACAAAGTGGTTATGTTGATTATTATGAAAAAGTATCAACTTATGCTACCATTATTAGTTCACCTGCAAAAAGTATTGATCCGTTAGTTACTGAAAAGACTTTTAGGATTAGAGAAAACGCAATTGATACTGATGTTTTTCAATATATTGACACTAATTCCGGTAGAGCGAAAATTAATCTAATTAATGAAAAAGTTAAAGGTCAAAAAATTGCCATAATTGGATTAGGTGGCACCGGTGCTTACATTCTGGATTTACTTTCAAAAACTCCTGTGAGTGAAATTCATATTTATGATGGTGATGTGTTTTCGCAACATAATGCATTTCGTTCTCCTGGAGCTGCAGGAAAGGAAGATTTAGATACAGTACCGTCAAAGGTTGACTATTACTTTAATCAGTATTCAAAAATTCATCAAAAGATTACTGCACATCATAATTATGTTTCAAAAGATAATATGAAAGCATTATCAACGATGTCTTTTGTGTTTATATGTATTGATAATGATGTTTCAAGAAAGTTGATTATTCAATTTTTGTTAAAAAGCAATATTCCATTTATTGATGTTGGACTTGGAGTAAATGTGGTTGATGATACTCTAATTGGAACAGTTAGAGTGACAACTGGAACTCATGAAAAGAATAATCATTTAGTTGATAGAATTCCCTTTGTTGATGAAGGTAATAACGATTATAACACTAATATTCAAATTGCTGAGTTAAATTGTTTGAATGCTGTTTTAGCAGTAATTAAATGGAAAAAAATGTGTGGTTTCTATCAAGATTTGCGAGAAGAGCATCACAGTACTTACTCTATTAATGTTAATCAATTGACTAGCGATGAAGTTACAGCATAAGTTTGTAGAGTTTATCCCAGATCTATTGGAAGATGGAATAATATATATTTCGCTTACTTATTGTACGGCCATACACAAATGTGTGTGTGGCTGTAACAATGAGGTTGTTACACCATTTTCCCCAACTGATTGGAAAATGACGTTTGATGGAGAAACCATTAGTTTATCGCCTTCTATTGGCAATTGGGGTTTTGCATGTCAATCACATTATTTTATTAGAAAAAGTAAAGTCGAATTTGCTAGAATTTGGTCGTCAGAAGAAATAAATGATGGAGTAAAAAAAGACGAAAAGAAAAAGAAAAGCTTCTTTCTCAGACGGAAAAAAAAGAAAAAGAAATAATATAAAGCAGGTAATATTTGCCTGTTTTTTTATTTAATAGGGTCACAGGTTCGATTCCCAATTGGTCTTCAATCCTTTATTTATAAGGAAAGATCTTGACACAAAAAAAAAATATGTGTCAAAAAAATTAAAAAAAGGTTTTTTTAAAAAGGGAAAGTATAGGTGTATCATTTTTGGTGGCTACTAAAATTGCCACAATATTTGCCAGGATTGCTATGATACTTTCTATGTTCATGTTATAAAAATAAACATTTTTACAGAATTTTTTACTGAAACTTATACTTCTTCGAAATAGTCTTCTTTAGCATCTTTATTGAAGAATTTAGCATGATTGATTACATATCCACTATAACCACTATTTTTTAAAATTAGCTTACTTATCAAAGTATATAATTTTGCACTTGCATATAGCATTTTATTGTCTATTTCTTTGCTAGTTCTTGTTGTTTCATTATTCATTAAGATATTGCCGTGTAATAAATCGTTTCTAAAATCAATTGCTAATTCGTCTGCACTAGAGAGTTTGATTTGTAATTGATCAAAAGGTTGTCTTAATTTTTCTGCATTTGTTAGACGTTTGTGATTTATGGAGTTACTTAATCCATTTATTTTTCTTCGGAATTTTATCTCTGCATTTTCATCAATTACATTAGCATAGTTATCCAAGACAACGTTTAAATCACTTTTTATCTTATTAAAGAGTGTTTCGTCAGCTATTAATTTTTCAATTGTATTTTGTTTTGTGATGATAATATTTGCCAGTGATTCTAAAATAACAGAAAACACACCAGGCATGGACACCACAGATTTCAGATGGGTTACTTCCATCAAAAAAATGATAGCTACTGCATACTCTTCATTATTTCGTAATTGTGTAATGAAATTTGAGATTACTTCAATAGGTATGACTTTTAACTTTCCGTAATAGCTATCTGCTATATTCTTTTCTTTATGAAGTTTTGAATATGGATTTGAAGTTACCGGATAAAAAATTGATTTTAATGATTTTCTAGCTAGTCTTTGATACATGAAATTATCTCCTGAAAAAATATAGTTTTCTCCACCCGGCATATAGCCAATTAAAAAACCAATGCCTTTTTGTATAGCATACGAATCTTCATTAAACTGTTTTAAAGAGGTTGGCTCTAAATTTTCGATTACGAAATAACTGTTGTCCTTATTTTTATATTGGGTTATGTCGTAATTGTTTGTGTTTACGGACAATCTAACACATTCAAAAGCCCAAGTATTGACACCGTCGTTTTTGGCGGTTTCTAGTTTGTAATGAAAAATATGGTTTCGTTTTGAATTGTCAAAAAAGAACATTCTGAATAGTGATTCTTTTTCAAAACTCCCTTTACAAACACTATCTATATCAAACGTATGCTGACCTGCAATACCTGAAAAAGCATCATTAATAGGCTCTTTAAAATCAATAGATTTGAATACAAACTCTTCACCCTCAATATTTACCTTTATTTCCTTATCTGATTGATACATAAAAACACCATCAAATGAAAGTTGAAACTCTCTTTTTGATTTTGTGATGAAAGCTTCTCCTTCGCAATTTTGGATTGTTACTTTTTGTTTTTTAAAATTTTCAAATTGCTCTATTGTTTCTAATTCTTGTGTGAAATTTTTTATTTTGCGGTCTTTCATTTATATTATAATAAAGCTTTGTATATTTTGACTAATGTTTCTTCTGAAAGTTTTATATCACAATTATTATTAAAAATGAAAAGTGATTCTCGACAAAGATTTTCAATTGTTTTTCTTGAAAAAAAATGATTGTTTCCTAAATTTACTTGAATAGGTTCTTTTGGTGCCACAATTTCTGAGAAAAGAATTATGCCAAGTAAATTTTTATATTTTGCTATGTTTGCCTCTAATCTTATAGCAGCATTAACAATATCAGTAGTTAAGAAATAAATAGGACTAATTTCTATAAATAATAAGCCATTTTCACCCTCAGGGATTTGATTTGCTTTTACTATTTTATTATTAATTCGGCTGGTTTCATCAACCTCAATTGGTAATCCGTTAAAACGAATTGACCGAATATTATTTCTTTCACATATTTCGTTAAAATCATAATTATAACTAGGAGGAGCTAACATAAAATTAAATCTTCGGTCGGAATAATAAATAATCTGATCATTCTCTTTTACCCTTTTTTTTGCATCTGCAATTATTTTACTTATTCCAGGATATTCTTTTTTATCTACTAATTGAAATTGTTTTCCGGAAAAAGAAAATAATGGTTGGACATTATTGAATTGATTGTGAAAAAAATTATAGTTATCATTTATTTCCTTTTGGTAATCACTGTTGTTTAGTTTAGTAATTTCAATGTAAAAAACATCCTTATTGTAGGGATTGGTTATTTTTACGTCCGGAGTTTTTTTATTTTTTATTTCGTCAATAAATGAGACTATTAGCTCTTCTTTTAAAAACATTCTTGCCACGTTAACAAGAGAAATTCCTTCTGTTTGGGCATTGTCTTTACTAAGGAGCTTTTGAATTAATCGGTTATAATTATTATTTTCTTTTTTTAAAATCTGTAATGTTTCAGAAAACTCCATTAAATCTTTTATTTGGAAAGGTGCTTTGTTAGAAATCATCTGACGAATTGGATGATTGATAGATGTTGTTTTTAAAAACTGTGCTCCAAATTCTACTTCCAAAAAACTAAGTGCATTGATAGCTTTTCTTTTTATATCATCCTCAATATTGTCAAGATGGCTAATGTATTCTTTTTGTTTACTCCATTTAAAATGATCTCTTTCGCTTTCATAAATGTTTTTCATATCACTTAAAAAAAATAAATAATATTTAACATTCAACTAATCTTTTTGGTTTTTAAGTATTTTAAAATAAATTTTTTGCAATTTCTCATCATCATTTTTAATTAAATAGTTTTCTAATTTTTCTTTTATATAGTCAATTTTAGAAAATCTAATTATGTAAGAATCATAATGGAATATTATTAACCAATTAATATCAAATTTATTCTCGTCAAATTCCTCAGGATTAATAATAAATTTGAATAATTCCGCTTCAATTTTAAGAGTTAGTAATTTTTTATCTTTTATAATTCCCAAATTAATCAGTTCGAAATATTGAACGATAGGATTTAAAAAGTAAAAATTTTCATAGTCATCTTGTGTTACTTTTTCTTTAGTTTCTAACTTTTTATGAATTGTTTTTATATACTCATTTTTAGTCAGTTTATTTATAGGTACTTCTTTCAAAAGGAGAATAAAAACCAAGGTAGTATCAAAACGTTCTTTTAATTTTATTTCAACTTTTTCTATGAAATTGGCTTTCTTTTCGATAGATAAAGTTTCGTATATATTAAGAATATTATAATCATTGAATTCAAAGTTTAATGAATCAATGTGTGTAATATCATCGACAAATTGAGAGTTTATTTTTTCTAAGCTTTTTAAGATTGTAATGTAAATAGAATCATAGTATTTTTTTTCATTGAATATGTTTAATGTTTCTAATAACAATTCATATCCTATTAATCTATATCTTGTGCTTATAAATAGTTTTAAAAGTTTTAATTCATCACGTTCTCCAAAATTTGTAAACTTAATAAATTGATTAAAATCTGAATAAATACTTTTTATTTGAATTTCAGTGAATTCAAAGTAAGTAAGTACAATGCAAATATTTTGAAGTTGAAGAAGTATTTTTTGTTTGAAATTATAGCTGTAATTTAAATAATTTGTAAATACATCATTTCCTTTCTTACCACCAAAAAATTTATTTTCTTCAAAGGCTGATTTAAAAAAATTAGTAATCAATTCGAATACTGATTTTTGACTTTCTTCATCAAATTTTATGTCTAATATCTTTTGCTCTCTAATAAAATCTGCTAACTCATCTGGCTTATTATAATCAATGATTAATTCAAATAAAAAGTGATTAAAACTATCTAATTTAGAAACGCCAAACGAGTTTTTTTGATTATAATTTAGTTTAAGAGTACCTATATAAAACCCTAAAATAAATGTTTTAATCGATTTATTTATAGAGTATTCTATAGAGGAAAAGCCATTACCCATAATGAAATTTCCTTTTAAAAAATCATTTAATTGTTTTACTGCATTATATAAATTAAAATAATCAGAATTACTAACCGACCCACCTCTTTGAATATTTTTTACATCTTTTGGTATCTTATTATAAAAATTATCTATTTCATTACATAACCTTTGAATATAAATTCCATCGCGAACTTCTTTTAAAAAATTATATACATCTTTATCTACAAAGTATTTTATTTTATAAAATTCAGCATCAGTATCTATTTTTTTTGATTTAATTTCAATTTCTTTTAAGTCATAAAATGAATATCTTTTGTCTAATAGATGAAATCCCTGAATCCTAATTCCGATTCTTTTCATATTGTATAATGAAATAAAACTTACATCCATTTGTTTTAATCTGTTAGCTTTTATTTCAATCTGTTCATATGTTTTGTATGCTTTATAATACTCTCCCATTTGATATAATGAATAAGCAAATACTACATCATCCCATAATTTTGAATCATCGGTTATATTATAACTTTCAATTTTTGAAATAGCACTTGAATATTTAAAACTACCAATTGTGCAATCTATGCAATTACAAGTTTTATTTTCATTAAAAAATTTATCAAATAAAACAATTTCTTCACCGGTTCTTCTATTTCCTAAAACATCTTTTCCACCAATTTTCCTTCCTATGTAAAAAACATTAGAATAAATCAAACGAGTAAATACAAAATTTAATTTACGTTTCTGTTCATCACTAAAATTGGTATCCTCTTTTCCTTTGTATTCATTAATTAAATTAAATAAATCTTTGTTGTAGGTAATAAGTGTAGTAGATTCAATATTATAAATTGTATCATTATCTGAGTTTTTATTTAAAGGATATAATGATGCTAAAACACGTTTTGGAATTACTCTGAAATAATGAAAACGAAGTAATGAAGAATATAAATCATCAATTATTTTATTGACAGTTGATATATTGCTTTTACTTCTTTCATATTCAAACAAATCAAAATCACGGATATATTCTAGTTGTTTATATACTAATTCTCCTATAGAAGATGACTCATTTTTATCTTTTTCAGTTTTTAAAGATTCATCACAATAATTTATAATATTAATTCCTAAATTCTCAAAGTATTTGTTTTCGGAGTTTGATATATTGTTATTATGGGAGAGTAAATATGCTCTTTGATGGTGTTTAGTCAAGATAAATTGAATATCTCTTATTAATAGTTTTAGATTAATATCTCCAACACTGTAACCTACAAACAGAATAACTTTATTACTAAACAACGATTTTACAAATATTTCTTTTAAAGTGTTATTTTTTGAAAATTCTAAATAATCAATTTCTTTAAAAACTATATTTTTATTCTCAAAATCTCCATGATATTTTATTAATAAACTTTTATGCTCTGCATAAGGCAGATCAATATCTTTAGATACAACCGAAAATGGCAAACCTTTGTTTTCGATTATACTTTCAAAAAAATGGTCATAATTTGTTGTAATAATATGTTGGGGATTTAACTCAAATAGAATTTCATGCAATGGATTGTAAATTCCTTTATTTCTAAAAAGAGATTTTTTTATTATATCATTGTATTCTTTTTCTCCTTTCTCATTATACAAGATTTGAGCAATTTTCAAAGGATCATTTTCGTTAATATCTTCATTTAGATAACCTCTTATTTCTTCTATTAATTCACTCCAAAGTGGAACTCCAGAATCTTTAGATACACCGGCACCTGCAAAAACAACAAGTTTGTCGTTGTTAATTGCATTTTTTATAAGTGATACATAATTATTAAATTTGGTTTTCTTCATAATCTTTATTAATTATTTTCAATAATTCCTATCTCCTCTTCACTCAACCCATACAACTCATAAACCATTTGGTCTATTTCCTTATCTGTTTTATCAGCTTGAGCTTTTAAATCTTGTGCTTTTTTGCTCTCGGTTTCAAAATAATCTTCCCATTCCGCTTCTTCAGATAGCGAAAGTTTTACTTTCTTTTTGGCCAATTCTTTTATGAATTCTGCATAGGGTAATAAATACCAATATTGGAGTTTTTTTGGTAAATCTTCTAAATTAAATTTACGTTGAATTATACGCTGAAATTTTTGAGATATTACGTTTAGATTATTGTTAAACGAAAACAATAAATCAACTTTTGTCGCAAAAAGATTTTGAATTTCATTACTTTGTATTTCTGGAATAGGAAAAGGTTCTAAATATTTCGTTTTAAATCTGAAATAACCTCCTCTTAAAACTGCTCCTGTAGATTGTAGAAAATACCAAAATAGTCTGGAATTTAATATTGATAATATGAACTTATGATTTATTTTTAAATCTTTTTTAATTTCAAGTGTATATACTTGTGTATTATGATAATTAAAATCATAATCTATTGTCATGTTCCCTCCAAGTGAAGTCTCAGGAGTAACAATTTTTATTTGCTCAAAGAGACTCTGTTCTCTAGAACGATGTAAGCTATACCATGCTTTAGGATTAGTTTTATATCGTATTTTCTTTTCGATGAGTTCGTTTTTGAAAGGTAAAATATAATTAAAAGCCAAAGGAAAATTGTTTTTAAAGTATTCCTCTTCCAAAGGAACTGTTTTACCATTTGTCTCAATATGAGGGTAAAAAACAAAGTACTCCTGATTTATTTTAGCGTATCGTCTAACATTTTCACCTTTTAATAATGGTTTTACTATTTTCGATTCGATAATTATTTCTTGATTAATTTTTTCAGAATAACCAATGAATTTATCACTGACAATTTTTCCTTTCATTAGAAAAATATCATCTCCCACAGATACAACTCCTTGGCTAATATTTTCAAAAATATTTTTGATTCTTAATGGTTGTTTATTTATTTTATCGATTAATGATTGACCACTTTGACTATTAAGATTCCATTTTTCATCAGATAAATTGTTATAATCAATAATTTCAAATTCAAAAACATCAAAAATCTCTAAAGGTTTAATTTGTTTATAATTAATAGTTTTGTTATTGTTAGAAAGATTAATAATACATGTATATGTTGATGCATCGGAAAACACCATTTCAGAACCAAAATGAATTAAACTTTGGACAGATTTATTTTCAACAAAAAATTTCCGAATTCCTAAACCAAAATCACTAATTAAAAATTTGTGAGGTAAAATAAAAGATACAATTCCTTTTTTGTTAATTAAAGAAAAAGATTGTTCCATAAATAAGACATAGACATCAAACCTACCTGTTGATGATTTGAATTTTTTTTCATAATACAAACTTTCTTTTTCAAAATTTTCTCTCAATCCTTGAACTCTTAAGTAAGGCGGATTCCCAATAATCACATCAAAACCTCCCTTTTCAAATACTTCTGGAAACTGTTCTTTCCAATTTAACGCTTTTTCACCGGCAATGGTTTTGCTATCTATCAATGAGTTGCCGCATTTGATGTTTTTGTTCAGGCTTGTTAGTTTTCGTTTGGGTTGTGCAGTTCTTAACCACAAAGAAAGTTTTGCGATTTCTACACTTTCGTCATTGAGGTCAACTCCGTAGATATTGTTTTCAAGAATTTGGTTTTCAATATCTGGGAAGACGAAAAAGCCACCAAAGAGTTGCTTGTTGAGTTCATCCAAGTAATTGTGTTCTTTTATCAGGAAATCTAAAGCTTGGTTAAGGAATGCTCCAGAACCACAGGCAGGGTCACAAATTGTTAGTTCTAATAGCCATTCTCGATAGTCTTTTAGTTGTTGGTTTAGTTTTTTTATCGTAGCTTCATGGCGGTTTTTACGGCCTTTGGCATACTCTTCATCAACAATTCCTATTTCTTGTTTTTTCTCAGTACATAGTTTTCCAATAGTGTTATCGACTATGTATTTTGTAATGTATTTTGGTGTGTAGAAAACACCATCTTTTTTTCGTTTGGTTTTTTGTTTATCAAATGTTGTACCTTCGATTTCGGCGTTGATGCTTTCAATTTCGTTTAACGAATGCTCAAAAATATGTCCAAGGATATTTACATCTACCTGGCTTTCGAAATGATAAGTTGTTAAGTGTTTTGTATGACGATATAATAAATCATCATCAATAGTAATGGCATCTAAAATTGCATCGGGCTGAAATAAACCACCGTTGTAAGCAAAGATTTCTTCTTTTTTGTCGGTTCCTTTTCGCCCCGTATCGAGGTAGTTGAAATACAGTTTATATCTGTCATATAAAGGCACTTCCATATCCATATCTTTGAGTGCTTTCCACTCATTATTGATGGTAGTGATGGTATTTGGGGCTAATAATCCACGATCTTCGGCAAATAAAACAAATAGAAAACGGTCTAGAAGCTTCTGTGATTTTTTGAATAAGGTTAGTTTGAAATTCTTTTCGGTAAGCCCACGAAGTAAATCGTTGTTTTGATTTCGTTTTACTAAATCACGAAATAACTCTCTTTTGAAAAGTGAATAATCAGTATATAGCCGGTTGGTGATGTCTTTTTCCTCTAAAATAGAAGCTTCCTTAATTTTTATAGGTTTGTCTGTTAGAATACTTTCTTTAGAAATACACAGATACAACAATTCAAACTGTTGTTGATTGATTGTAAAAAGATTGAATTCCTCGTACTCAACCGCATCGTTGATATAAAATCTTAATTTTTCATAGTTTGAAGTAATGACATATTTACAATTGCTATGATTTGCTTTATAATCAAATGCTTGTTGGCGTATGCTTTCTAAGTCTTTGGTATCTGTTCCTTTTAACTCAATTACTCCGATTGCTTTTCCCTCTTTAAGGATTGCACCATCTGCTTTTTTGGCACCCTTAAGGTTTTTGAATTCCGTAGTTAGGTTAAATTTAGGATTAGGATTTAATGTATATCCGAATACCTCCACAAAAAGTTCACGAAGAAAACCTTCTTGAAATTGCTCTTCTTTACTATTGCGAATATTTTCTTGTATTGTAGGATTTTGAAAATATTTAGTGAATTTTTTATATACTTTCTCTACAAGATTTTTATCTTGCTGCGATAGGAATTTTTTTAAAACGGATTGTTGGAATAAGGGCATACGGAATATTTTTTGAATTTTTACACTAATCGGTAAATCGCTTTATCTTTAAACTATTTCATAAAATTTTTAATTTTCCTACTCACTTCTCTTTCTACTTTTTCAAAATCGGGTAAATCTTTGATTTGGTCTTTCATTGATTTTTGCCATCGTGCTTTGTATTGGGGTAATCTTTGTTCTAGTTTTTCATGAAAATCTTTCGGATTTTGTTGTTTAATAATACATTTGTTCCGGAATTCATTTGTAAAAAAATCAACATCCATTTCTTCCACTTCTACTAGATACCAAATATCATAGTAATCCCTTGGTTGCATACGTTGCATGGTGCAACGTAATTTTTCGACCAGTAATTCTTCTAAAGGATAGCATAATAAAGAGTATTCTTCTAAATCTGAATAATCCACTATTGCATTTTTTACTGCAGGTTTAAATTCTAATTTTTCACTTTTAGAAATGTCTACTTTCACTTTTTTATTGTTTCCAAAACCACCCAATGGCCCTATATAACCAATAAAGAAGTTTAACCCGTCTTCTTTCTCCTCTTCTAATTTTTCCTCGTCGTCTTCATTATCATCGATTCTTTTTAGAGGTATTTTAGCTTCCTCCATAATTACAATAAATATTTCGTTGAACCATTCAAAAATTTGTTCGTTTGAAATTTCACTATCCAAGAGTGTGAAGTCTAAATCTTCTGAGAAACGATAGTTCTCAAAGTAGACTTTCTTTAATACGGTTCCTCCTTTGAATACCAATATTTTTGAAAGCTGTTTGTGATTTGCTACCCCCCAAAGTATCCAAGATAAAATGTAATCTTTTTCTATTTGTTGGTCACGAACCCCAACTTGGTTTGCTTTCTTTTGTATTTCGCCCGGTTTAATCATGTGAACATGGCTGATTTAATGGTTTCTGTATCTAAATTTTGTTGAATACTCCAACGGCTATTTCTTTTTCCAGTCTTAGGTAATTCGGTATCTAAAACTACATAAGAAGCGGTTTTTAGTTTTTGTAGTTCTTGGATTATTTCTGTTTCTATTTCAAAGAGTTCTAAAATATACCCTAGTCTTTTTACCACTGCCTGAGAATCGAATTTTATGGTATATTCTAAAAGCTTCTTGTAATCTAATTTCTCTTTAGTGCTGTATATGGCTCTTGCTACCTCTACAATTCCTCCCGCATAATCCGGTTTGAAAAGGCAGTCAATTATTGTTTTTTCTATATCAGAACAACTTACTTTATTGAAGTTATCAATCCATGTTTTCTTTTCTCCAAAGAAGTGACTTTCGTTATGATAGATAAATTGAAAAGTGATGTCTTTGATTTTAATTTCAGAAGGCCTGATTTGTTTTGCCACCACAATTTGTTCTTTTAAAGATGGTTGCGTTATTAGATTATGGATTTGTAATGCAGAATAATACCCTATGTAATACCTGGCATCTTTTACTAGATACTTTACCAAAATATGCCAATCGGGCATGAAGGTTTTTGGATCTTCTTCGTAAGGAATTATGTAGTAAATACCGTCTTTAATTCGCATTAGCAAGCCTCTTTTGGTCATGTCGCTTAATAATTCTCTAACGGTGCTTTCTTTGGTATTAGGAAACGCTTTTAAGGCGGCTTTAGAATCAAAACACACTTTGCCTTTATCATTGAAGTATGATAAAAGTTCGTTTGACTGTGTTGAAATGTATTTATGCTTCATAGTATTATTGTCAGGATAAACCTGACTACAATGATACAAAATATAATTTCATTTTATAGCATTCATTTGAAATTTATTTTTTATAGTTGCTTTATCAGGATAAACCTGATTATTTTACTACAAAACATAATTTCTCTACATCATTTGCGAATTACTACATAATGTGTAGTGTTTCACTAACAGATTATTAGTTAAGTTTTGGCAGTAAATGGAGTTTATTGCCGAAACTTAATAGCCCATTTCAATGTCAATATAAGATTTTAAATTATATAATTCGATTTGGTTTTCATTGTCTCCTTCCAATTGCTCAATCTCAATAAATGCAATATCATTAGCGAATGATTTTTCTCCAATTAGATGTTCGATGTGGAGATAAACTGCTTCCCGAAGTCTTGGGTTGTTTTTGTGGATAATATAGTTTTTGAGTAGTACTTTTATTCCTAAATCGGTTGGTTTGTTTGGGTTTTCTAATGGGATGAAATACATTTCGCTTATTTTTAAAGTGATGCCGTAATATTCTAGTGGTTTGTCGGTACTGTTCTCGTATTTGGTTAGGTTGGTTTCGGGTTGAAGGAATGCGGTTATTTTCCAACGTTCTACAACTGGTGCATGATGAACAAGTAATTCTACTTCTTTGAAAAGGTATGGATTTCCGTTGGCTGTGATGATTAATTCGGCTCCATTTGTTTTGTTTTTGATGATGAGGTCTAGGTCTTTGTTATATTGATGTAGTATTTCGATTAGTTTGTCGAAATGGGTTTTTAGTTCTTCTTTTGGGATTTCGTTTAAGAGTAGAAAAACGAAGTTGTTTTGTTGGAAGTGGTTCCAGAAGTTGGTTATAGTTTTCATGTTGTTCTTTTTTTACCGCAAAGGACACAAAGGTTTACGCAATGTTCGAAAAGCTTTATTATCTCTTGTCCGGTGTTGATTTGTCATAAGCTATTAAGTTTACCATCTCTCTTAATCGTGAACGAACTCGATTGCCGTAATGGGTTTCTATTTCTGTGGCTGATAGGTTTGTGGTGATGTGGGTTTTTAGTTTTTTGGAGATGAATAGATCGTACCGGCTTAATAGAATTTCTGCCATGACATTGCATTCGTTACCAAAATATTTTAGGTTGTTTTCTGTTCCTAAATCGTCAAAGCAATAGGTTCTTGGTTCGGATTGGTAAAGTTTTCCGATGCTGTATTTGTGGATTATTTGGTACCCGTCCTGAATAAATTCAAAGCTGATGTCTCTACATGGTTTTACGAAAAACTTGTGTTCTGTGGCTGTTAGGTATTTCATTAGGTTTATGAGTGATGTTTTACCGCAGCCGATTGGTCCGGTTAATAGAATTCCCTTGTTGAGGTTTATTCCGTATTGAAAGCATGTTGGTTCGTCTTTTAGGAAATAGGCAATTAGTTTATACACAATTGGGTAATCGGTTTCAAGGATTTTGAAATGATTGCCGTATAGTTCAACTCCTTTTTGTTCAAGCCACTTGATTACTTCGGTATAGGTGTAGTGAGATTTAATTTCTTTTTCCATAACTGAAAATTTAACGGCAAAGTCCGCAAAGACTAACGCAATCCCGAAAGCTTTCGGGACGCAAAGGATGATGCTGAAACAAGTGCAGCATGACAAGAATGCTATAATGGCTCTGAATAGTCTTTGTCGGTTGTTGTGTTGAGTTGTTTTGCTCTGTTGGGTTGTTCTGCATTTGAAATGAATTTTGGTGCGTTAATCATCCAATTTTGTGCTGCTGCTTGCCAATCGACCATTGGTGTTTTTCCACCGACTAGCCAACCGACACTTTTAAAGTAATTGAAGAATTTTTGAGCTTCTTGTTCCGGAAAGTTATTTTCTTGGAAGTAGGATATTATTTCTACGATGGTTGGTTTTGCCTTTTTCAAAGTAGATACCTCGGCTTCGCTCGGTATGACAAAATCATCAACATCTTTTTGCCGACTTTTTTCTATTTGATTTTTATCGGTGTCGGCGAATGTTGAAAACATTTCTTTTTTTGCGGAACTTTTTTCTTTTTGAGTTCCCTCTACTTCGCTCGGGATTACAATTATATCTTCAGCATTATTTATTTCTTCAATTTTTTTTGTTTGCTCGTTCAAGTTTGAAACGTTTTTATCGTTTAAACTGTTTGTATTGTTTATATAGTTTATAGAAGGTACTAATGCTTGTTCAGTACCTGTTTCACTACTAGTACAAGACTTGTTCAAAGCTTGTTCAGAAAGAAGTTCAATAAGTGGTTCATTTTTTGGTTTTCTCTCGGATTTTGGAGCTGGTTTTAAATCATCTGAAAAATTGAATAGAATGACATGACTTCCTTTGAATGGATTGTATGATGGTTCGTAGTTGATATACCCCAAACTATGCAAGTTCTTAAGGCATTTATGATAGGTAGCTTTTGAACTGATTTTGCTAATACGCATTACCTCATCTCGATTGATACTGATAGGATTTTTAAAACGGTTACAGTTCCAAAATTGGAATAAGGCAATGTATAAGCTAACGTGAGTTGGATTTAGGGTTTTATCTATGGCTACTTTTTCAAAGAAACCTGTAAGGTGTTTTATATAATTCATTTGGAAGTATTAAGATTGGAGTATTAAGTATTAAGACCAATTGCTTGAACTTTGTTCAAGAGTTTACCTGCTTTGCAGGAGATACCTCGACTTCGCTCGGTATGACAACTACAATAAACTACTTAAAGAGAGTAGGCAAAGCATTTACCTTGTTTCCGTTTAATAATTTATCGATGTCGGAATGGTCATAATACATAATACCGCCAATTTTGGTATAGGTTAGTGTTCCATTGATCCGGAGGTTTTGTAAAGTACCTGGAGAGATGTTTAACAGCTTACGGACTTCATTGGATTTGAGCCACTGTTTAGTTTGTTGTGGTTTGGATTGAATGATTTCTTTTAAATCGTTCAAAAGAAGACTTCTAAATTCGTTTAAGTCTTCGCGAGTAATAACTTCTATTGCCATAACGTATGTTTTAGATTGTTATGGTACAAAATTGTAGAGTTTGATTGGTTTTGAATCACAAGTCAATCACAAGTTGTGATAGATTTTAATGTAAAGTTTCGTATTTATTGGTATTAGAGCAAGTCATCCGTGTTTTCAATTCTCTTTACTAATTTTTCTTTTAATGAGTTGAGAAATTTTGTTTGGTCTGATTTTCGCATTCTAATCTCAAGGAAAGCTCTGTGGTATTGACCTAGATCGATGTTGAAGATGTTTTCAAAGTATTCAGCAACATCCTTTAAATCTGATCCTCCATTATTGAACACATCTTCGGTATGTAAAGCATACAAAAGCTCTATTAATGCGACTTTAGAGCCAGTCCAAGTTTGCTTCACCTTCGGATTGACTTGTGATTTTTGAATAACTTTACTTTTTAATAATTAAATACTGTTTATGTAGTTATACTATCATACCATAATCTGTGTGATCTGCCATTCATATTATTTATAACTAAGGTTGAATAATAGAATATTTATAGTTTATTTGTGGATTTGATTTACCTTTTAGATTGGAATAATTGATTTATTTTTCTAAAGGATTTTCAAATGTAAAGACAACAAATGCATCCCTACAAGTTCATATTAAATTAATTCTAATGTGTTGTAGTTTTTACTTTACCTTTGATTTGTTTGTCCAATAAATTTTTTTGTATGTATATTCTCTTTAATCTCTTAGCCAGCCAAAACCCGTTTTATCTCAATACTATTATTTTTTGAAGGCATTTCAATTAAAGATAGTATGTAAAAAGATTAACAAATCTGAAGATAAAACGGATTTGATTAGCCATTTTAAAATAATTATTTTAGTTTCTAAAGATTGTACAACTCCTTTAATGCATCAGATAATTGGATTGACTTTCTTCCCAATAATTTTTCAAGATCTGAGCTTATTATGTTGTGTTGGTTGTTTTTAATGTCTTCTGTAAAAGCACTATACATTTCAATATACTCTTCTGGAATTTCATATTTCTTTAAAATCTCTTTGTACTCAATTGCTTTTAAATCATTATAATTTACATCGCTACCTGATATTTTAGAAAGCTCAGAAGCTATGTCTGAAAATGAGTATGATTGAAAACCTGTCATTTGATAAATTCTATTATTACTTTCTGAGATTAGTAAATCATTTGCAATAGCTTCGCCAATTTCTCTACGTAATGCAAAACCAACTTTTCCATGTTCAGTTGGTAAATTAATTCCTGTTTCAAATGGATTTTCACCAGCAAACATCAAAATTGTATCGGCATAAAGGTTGTTGCGATAGAAAGTGTAATTTACTTGGCTTGCTTTGATGTAATCTTCAGTTTGAAAATGACTTTGCATTAAAAATTGATTGGCCGAAGTTGAAAAGTCATTCATAGCAATACTTGTGTAAGCAATTCTTTTTATTCCATTTTTAAGAGCAGCGTCAACAACGTTTTTATGTTGTAAAAAACGATTAACAGGATCTGTTCCTGAAATTAAAAGAACTTGGTCAATTCTATTTAGTGCTTTTAGTAAAGAAGATGGATTGTCAAAATCACCAATTCGTACTTCAACACCAGCTTTTTTAAAATCTGTTGTTTTATTTACATCTCTAGCTAATACAGCAATGTTTGATGCTGTTGTTTTTTTGAGTAGTTGGGTTACTACTGCTTTACCTAAATTTCCTGTTGAACCTGTTACTAAAATCATTTTTTCTTTGTTTAAATTGTTATTATTTTTTCAATTGTTTCACAAAGTAACTAATAAAAGACTACTTTTGTAACTATTGTATTTTAAAAACTAGTAACCTAACTGTAACTATCTATGAAAGTACACGGAAAAAAAATTGACTGCCCTGTGACCGCCACATTAGAATTAATTGGAGGCAGGTGGAAAGCCCCTATTTTATATTACTTGTCCAAGGGTACTCGACGATTTGGACAAATTGATGCCACTATAACTGGCATTTCAAGAAAAGTACTCACAGAACAACTTAAAGAATTAGAAAAAGATGGTTTGATTTTTAGGGAATATCACAAAGAAGTTCCTCCAAGAGTTGAGTATTCTTTAACTGAATTTGGACAAAGTTTAACCATAGTATTTAACTCTATTGTATTGTGGGCTGAACAAAATTTAATAGATAGTAAATAGTTTTAGTGATTATTAAAAAAAGTAAAACATATAAAAATAATAGTGTCATTAAACCATTTGGTCAATATAGTGTCTAATTAACAAATTAAAAATATGAAGTCAATAACTATTTTTTCAGTATCAGTATCACTATTACTATTTTTATCAAGTTGTAGTAAAGATGATGCTACCGTTGAGCCAACATCACCTGAAACTATGTATTTTCCTCCCAATACTAATCCTACATGGGAAACCAAGTCAATATCAAGTTTGAATTGGAATCAAAATGCCATTCAACCGCTAAAAGACTTTCTAATTCAAAAAAATACAAAATCATTTATGATTCTTGTGAATGGAAGAATAGTCATGGAAGAATATTTTAATGGTCATACCTCAACAGATACATGGCAATGGAATAGTGCCGGAAAAACATTAGTTGGAACAACTACCGGTATTGCCCAACAAGAGGGTTTCTTAGATTATAACACAAAAGTTTCTCATTATTTAGGCGAAGGTTGGACAAATGCTCCTTTGGCTAAAGAGAATTTAATAAATTCCAAGCATTTACTAACAATGACTTCTGGTCTTAATGATCAAAATCAATTGGTAATACCATCAAACTTAACCTATTTAGCAGATGCTGGAACCCGATGGTCGTACCATAATGTTTTCCAAAAATTAATGGATGTTGTTGCTGAAGCAAGTAATCAAGAGTTTGAAACGTATTTCAATGCCAAAATTAAAAACAAAATTGGTATGGATGGCTTTTGGAACAATGGTGTAATCTTTAAAATATACCACAGTAACACCCGAAGCATGGCCAGATTTGGACTTTTGGCACTAAACAAAGGGAAGTGGAATAACGAAGTTGTCATAAACGAAACTTTTTTTAATGAGAGTATAAATTCGTCACAAAACATTAATCCTTCTTATGGCTATTTTTGGTGGTTGAATGGCAAAACTAGTTCTATGATTCCAGGCGGTCAAGAGGTTTACCCGGGATCTCTTGTTTCGAATGCTCCCGCTGATATGTATGCTGCCATGGGTGCTAGTGACCAACGTATTTATGTTATACCAAGTAAAAAAATGGTTGTCATAAGAATGGGCGATGCGTCTGATCCTTCAAATCCAAATTTTGCAGTTTCTGGTTTTGACAATGAACTATGGAGTAAAATTAATGCAGTCATTAATTAATAAACTTATAGCTTTTAATAAAGTTTTGAAAAATTAAAAATTTTTACTTTTACAACCAAATTGTGTACTTTTCTCAAAGTTAGTACTGAAGTAATGTGCCTATATTATCTTTTTTACTCTCCATAAAATTTATAGAAATTAATTATGGCTATATAGAATAGTAAGGTTTATAAAATGCTTTTTATATCCTTTTCTATGTTAATCTTGTTATTCAGTAAAAACAGCTGTAATTTCTTTTAATCAAAAAATTGCGATTACTATTCTATATGGTTTTACTTAAAAATGTGTTATCATAATTCGTCTATATTTTCCATACGTTTAGTTAGTTTTTCTTTTAATACATTTAAAAATTTTGTTTGGTCTGATTTTCTCATTCTAATTTCAAGGAAAGCTCTGTGATATTGACCTAAATCGATATTAAACACATTTTCAAAATACTCAGCAATATCTTTCAAATCTGATGTTCCATTGTTGAATACACCTTCGGTATGTAAAGCATACAAAAGCTCAATTAATGCAACTTTAGAACCGGTCCAAGTTTGCTTTGTCTTTGGATTAGCTTGTACTTTTTCTTTAGGATCTTTTTTATCTAAAACTAAAAGTTTGTCTTCTAAATAAACTTGTATTAAATCATGAGCCATGATTTTAGCCACTTTAAAATCGTGAGAAGTTGAAAAAGTATGATCAGCTTCGAAGTAGAAGCTATCTAAGGCTAATTTCACATCAAATTTTCCTCTAGTGAAATATTTGTTATCAAGATAATTACTTCCAGTTCTATAATATCTATAAAAATCTAAGTTGCTATCAAAATAGCGTTTTAATTTTTCAAGCTCATTATTAAGGTACTTTTTAACGACACGTTCTCCACCATGAGGTATTTTACTCTCAATTTTATAAATAGCATTGTAATAAATTAGCTTAGAAGTGAATCTAGGTTTAATATTTTTAAAGAAATCAATTTCTTGATCTAGTGATTTTGATTTTTCTTTTTCGAAAATTATTTTAAGTTTTTCTATCGCATTAATGATAATATTAATTGCATTTTCACTTCTCTGCATTGGATCATCAATTTCTATATCCGTAAAATTTAATTGCTCATTTAACTTAGCCAGTAAAAGGATAGACTTGCTGTTCAATATTTATTTATTATAAAATTTTTAATTATTTCTATATCTTCTTTAGGATTTGATTTAATTTTTAAAGTTGATGAATCACCAAAACATTTAATCTTTAATTTTCCTTCTGTAAAATGAATAATGCAAAAACCTGCTGATTTTACACCGCCAAGATTTTTAGCAATTTCAAAATGTGAAAATGGCTCCCTAGGAAAAAGTATTGGCGTGTTTTTATTCTTTAAAATGATGTATTTTAGAATCGTAGGCAATCTATTATATCTTTATGATTTCTAATGAGGTTGTATCTTGCATTTAAATTAATTTTAATTAAACCTTACTTTTCATTCTCAAATTCGAGTTATGTGAAATTCATATTTAAAGATGCTATGATTTTAATTAATTTGTTTAAAATATTTCTTAATTACTTTGCCTTTTCAACATATGATTAATTAATTAAATGTTGAAACTCCGACTCATAATAAAAACTCATCATTAAGTATTTAAATAATCAAAAAAAATCCTTTTAAATTTTTAAAAAACTGTTACACCACTCTAATAATAAAATACTATTAAAATGAATGTTTTATTAATTTAGGTTAAAGTGTGGTTTGCATTTTGTAAAGTAACTAAGTATCAATGTGAATTTTAGTTTTAACATATCAAGTTATTTAGTTGAAAGTCGATCTAAAATCTTTAGGTGTTACTTTGGTTTTGTTTTTAAAAAACTTGCTAAATGATTGTGGGTGCTCAAAGCCCAGTTGATATGCAATCTCACTTACTGATAAATTGGTTGTAATCAATGTTTCTTTTGCTTTTTCTATTAACTTATTTTGAATATGTTGTTGTGTATTTTGTCCTGTAAGTGCTCTCAACATATCACTCAAATAATTGGAAGATACGTTAACTTTTTCAGCAAAATATTGAACGGTTGGAAGTCCTAATTCTAAATGCTTATCGTTCTTAAAATATTCATCAAGCAATTCTTCAATTTTCGCTAATAAATCATTTCCAGCTTTTTTCCGAGTCAGAAATTGTCTGTTGTAGAAACGATTACAATAATTCAATAATAATTCTAGGTGTGATACCATTACATCTTGACTAAATTGGTCTATTGATGTTTTATACTCTTGCTCTATGTTCTTAAATATTCCTTCAAGCATTTTTTCTTCTTTGTCAGAAAGATGCAAGGCTTCATTTACGGAATAAGAAAAAAAGCCGTAATCTTTTATGATTTTTCCTAAAGAATAATTTATAATAAAGTCAGCATGAAAAACTAACCAGTATCCTGACACTTTGTAATTATCCTCACTGCTTACTGATAAAATTTGTTTGGGTGCCGTCATTGCCAAAACACCTTCATCAAAGTCGTAATAGTTCTGTCCGTATTTTAGTTTACCACGTACATTTTTTTTTAGGGAAATACCATAAAAGTGAAGTAGAAAGTTTAGTTCTCCTGTTTTTTCGGATGATTGTACATCATCCATATTAATTAAACTGATTAACGGATGAAGAGGTTTTGGCAATCCCATTAGACGATGCAATTCTGAAATGGAGTTTATAGCGAAATGATTTACAATTTTTGCCATAGTTCAATTTTAATTATAATCAACAACGCTTTGTATGAGTTAACATTGTTGATTCTTTAGATTTCTATTTTGTGTGTTATTTTTTCGCAAACATCCAAGCCCAAGCTATGAACAGAAATTGAATAGGTAGTCTTACGATGCTTGCAACAAACTTCTCATTACCTGTGTTGTAGTAACCTATGCTTTCAGGAATGTGAATTGCAAATAAAAATACAATCAACATTGCAATTATGAACTTTGCTGCAATTGCCCTTGTTTTAATTGGTATTAAAAGTATCGCTAAAACAATTTCAACGATTCCGCTAAAAATTATTAAAATCTTTTTTGCTGGTAACCACGATGGCATCATTGCAAAATACTGTTCGGGTTGTATAAAGTGCATTAACCCCATGAATAGGTAAAATGCTACTAACAAATAGAGAAATATTTTTTTTCCTGTTTTCATAATATGTTATTCAGCGTTTGCAGATATTTCGTTCCATTCTTTCCAAGTTTCCAATCTGTTGTTATAGGTAGGCTCTATCATTATTAGCGGTAATTTACCTAGAAATAACCTAAGTGGTGGATTAGCAGCATCTACTACTCTTAAAATAGCGTCAGCAGTTGCATTTGGGTCACCCGCTTTCAAACTACCTCTTGCAGCTAACATGGCTTCTCTAATGCCATTGTAGGCTTCTATTGGTGCACTAAAACTTGCTGAAGCTGTAGCCCATTCTGTAGCATAAGCTGCTGGTTCTATAAGTGTAGTTTTAATACCAAATTGAGCAACTTCTTGATTCATTGATTCGCAAATACCTTCTACTGCCCACTTAGATGCATGGTAAATACTCAAACTTGGGAAAGCCATTATACCTCCAATACTAGATACTTGTAAAATATGACCGTTTTTTTGATTTCTCATGATGGGTAAAACAGCTTGAATCATCCATAGTGAGCCAAACAAATTGGTTTCAATTTGTTGTCTAGCCTCACTCTCAGATATTTCTTCAACATAGCCAAAATGGCCAAATCCCGCATTGTTAACAAGTATATCAATTTTTCCAAAATAGTTAATCGCTTCGTTAACAGCTGAAAAACACGCTTCTCTATTATTTACATCCAAAGTAACTAGCAGTACTTCGTCACCATACTGTTGTTTTAATGAAGCTAAAGAGTCAATGTTTCTTGCTGTAGCAGCTACTTTATCACCACGTTTTAAAGCAGCTTCAGCCCAAACCTTACCAAAACCTTTTGAACATCCTGTAATAAACCAAATTTTTGTTTTCATTTTTATATAAGAGTAAATTAAAACTGATAATTATGATTTGTTAATTTTTCGGACACTTCCCATAGTTTTCTAGCCAAATCTTTGTCATAAGATTTATCACTTGATTTTACTAGCTCAGGATATCCTTTCATTTCCATTGTTTTAGTTGGACCGAAATACTCACCACCCTTCAGATTTTCTTCTGTTGCAGCTCGTAGAATAGGTAGTACTCCGATTTTAACATTTTGGGCAAGAATGTTATTCAAAATAACCGACATTAAAAATCCTGAATTTGCTTGCAGGTTTGTTTTTGTATAGCCGGGATGAGCCGCAGTTACAATCGTTTTGAAATTGTTGGCTTTCAAACGTCTGTCTAATTCATAAGCAAATAGTAAATTAGCTAATTTGCTTTGAGCATACGCTTGGTCTCTATTATATGATTTTTCGAAGTTCAAGTCATCAAAATGAATATCAGGCTTCATACTTTCCGTTTTATGAACGATGCTGCTTTGGACCGAAATTCTTGAATTAGGTGTGTATTTAAGTATATCCAATAACAAGCCGGTGAGTAAGAAATGTCCTAAATGATTAGTGCCAAATTGAACTTCAAAATTCTGTTTTGTCACTTCTCTTTTGGGTGGATTCATAACACCGGCATTATTTACCAAAACATCAAGTTTTGAATATTTGGAATGAAATTCATCTGAAAATTCTCGGATTGAATTAAAGTCAGCCAAGTCCAATTGCATTAAATGTAACTTCGCACTTGGGTTTTCTTTTTTAATTGCTTCTAGAGCTTCATTGCCTTTCTGCAAGTTTCTCGCAGTCATAATGATGTGAGCCTCTTTTTTACTCAATACTTTTGTTGCTTCAAAACCAAGTCCACTGTTTGCTCCAGTAATTAAAATAGTTTTCCCATTTTGAGGGGGAATGTTTTCTGCTGTCCAATTTACATTTTTCATATTATTAAATACTTTATAATTATGGTGTAAAGTTGAATTATTTTCAAATTTTATTTTTAGCTAAATCAAGGAATATTGTATTCAAATCACTTGAATTTATTTTAATTTGAATCAATGATGAAGTTTAATCGTTCTAAACAAAAAAATAAAATTTTGTTAATATTCAAATTAAAAGATGAAGTTAGCTGTTAGCTGTTAATTACATCATAACAAATTTAAACTAACGAGCAATATTGAAAATACTTCTCGTTAGTTTATTATTTAAAGTATTATTACATATGTTTCGGGGTAAAACCATCCTCACTTAATTCTTTGTGAACATAATCAGCTTTCATTAATGAGTCATAATCTACTTTAACATCTCTTCCAAGTTTAACTCTAATGCTGTCAACAATAGCGTAAACTACAGGAACAACAATTAATGTTAAGAATAAAGAGGAAATCAAACCTCCAATAATTACCCACGCTAAACCATTGTTCATTTCGGCAGCAGCGCCTTTAGCAAGGGCAATAGGCACCATTCCAATTACCATGGCAATTGTTGTCATTAAGATTGGACGTAAACGTGCGTGGTTTGCCTGAACTAAAGCTTTGAAAGTTGTTTCTCCTGCTTCTTTTCTGTGATTAGCAAAGTCAACCAATAAAATCGCGTTTTTCGTTACTAATCCAATCAACATAATGATACCTAAAATGGTGAAAATATTAAGTGAGTTGTTTGTTAATGCCAAAGCAAATAACGCTCCAATGAACGATAATGGAATAGAGAACAATACCACAAAAGGCGTAACAAAGTCATCATACAAAGCAACCATTACTAAGTAAACTAAAATAATAGCAGCAAGTAAAGCTACTCCTAAAGTACCAAAACCTTCTGTTTGGTTTTCCATATCTCCACCCCAAACATAGTTAACTCCAGTTGGGCGTTCCATTTTTGAAAATACAGATTCCCATTCGGTTGAAATAGTACCAGAAGGTCTACCTACAGATTGTGCTTCAATCGTAACCGAAGTACTCTTATCTCTTCTTTCTAACATACTTGGACCTGAACTTTCAATCACCTCTGCAAATTGAGATAACTTGATTTGTTGTCCCATATTGTTTACAAAAATCAGATTATTTACATCATTAATGTTAGAACGATCGTATTCATTGAATCGGATGTTGATATCATATTCATATTCTCCTGCTCTAAATTTTCCATCGGTATTTCCGTTGAAAGCAGTTTGCATCGTTAAACCTACTGTTTGAAGATTTAATCCTAATGCTGCCATTTTATCACGATCAACTTGAACTCTAATTTCAGGATTTCCAGCTTCTGAAGTTAGTTTTACTTCCGATGCTCCTGGAATTTTTTTCAATTCAGCCGCAGCTTTTTGGGCAAATTGCATTACATCTTCAAAACTTGATCCCGTAACGGTTAAAGCAATAGGAGCTCTGTCGGCACCTAATAATCCCATTGGGACGGTTTTTACTTTTGCTCCCACCAATTCTTTTTCTAACTGACGTTTGATTTTAGCCGCATAAATAAACGAGTTATCATCGCGTTTTGATTTTTCAACCAAAGAAATCAAAATTTCAGCTTTATATGCAGTAGACTGAGTAGCTCCCATACCATCACTAGTTTGACCTACTGTGGTGATCATGTCTACGATATTTTTATCTTTTTTTAGATAAGCTTCTGCTTTTTGCGTCATGAAATTGGTTTGCTCTATCGAAACGTCTTTTGGCATTTCAATTTGAACTAAGAATTCGCCTTTATCGGTTTTAGAGAAGAACTCTCCACCAATAAATCCACCTCCTAATAATCCGAATATTGAACCAAAGAAAATAACAGTAACGATTGCTAACGTTGTTTTTTTGTAATTTAAAGACCAAGTTAAAATGTCTGTTACTTTGTGAGTGAATTTATCTAGGTAGTTTTCAAAACCTAAAATAATTTTTCCAAAAAATGATTCTTTATTTAAATGTTCTAATTTTCCGTAACGTGAGAATAACCAAGGCACAATAGTAAAGGAAGCCAATAACGATAATAATGTAGCAATAATTACTGTAACACAAAATTGCGTAATGATGTTAGAAACTAATCCAGTACTCATGGCAATTGGTAAGAATACCACCACGATAACTAATGTAATAGCTGTAACGGTAAATCCAATTTCAGCCGCACCATCATAAGCTGCGCGAACCTTGTTTTTACCCATTTCCATGTGACGGTGAATGTTCTCTAATACAACAATTGCGTCGTCCACTAAGATTCCAACTACTAACGAAAGTCCAAGTAAACTCATTAAGTTTAACGTGTATCCCATTAATGAAATTCCAATAAAAGTAGCAATCAACGAAGCTGGAATCGATACCATTACGATAGCAGCATTACGTAAACTGTGTAAGAAGAATAACATTACAAATGCAACTAAAAAGATAGCAAGAAATAAATCGTGCATTACATTATCAGCAGCAGTTAAGGTAAATTCACTACTATCGTTTGCAACTTTTAATTTTAAGTTTGATTTTGCATAATCTTGTTCAATTTTAGCAATTGCTTCTTTTACTTTTTTACTAACTTCAACGGCATTTGCATCTGATTGTTTAATAACTTGTAAAAGAATTGATCCTTTCTCGTTAATTCTTGAGATTTTAGAAACGTCTTTTTGTGCATCTTGAACATCGGCCACATCACCCAAACGTACTTGAACACCATGATTTGATGAAACAACTAAATTGCGTAACTCTTCAACTGATTTATATTTTCCAGATAAACGAATGGTTGTACTATTTTCTCTAGTCTTGATATTACCCGTTGGGAAATCTAAATTAGAAGATAAAACCGCTTGTTGTACTTGAGGAACAGATAATCCAAAACCTTGTAATTTAGTAGCATCTAAGCTTACTTTAATTTCTCTTTCTTCACCACCAACTAAGTTAACTTGTGCCACACCTGGAACACGAGAAACGATCGGTTGGATTTTCTTGTCTAATAAGTCGTAGAAAGCAACTTCATCCATACTAGCAGTTGCACCGATGGTCATAATAGGTAAATCACTCAACGAGAATTTGCTTAATGATGGTGGGTCAACATCATCTGGTAAGTCTTTTAATACCGCATTGATTTTGCGTTGGGCATCATTCAAAGAATAGTCGGCATCAGCATCAGCAGTTAATGTAATCATTACTACTGATAAACTTTCATAAGACTTTGATTCTAATTTTTTGATGTTTTCCATGGTAGAAACAGCGTCTTCAATTTTCTTGGTTACGGTGTTTTCTACTTCACTTGGAGAAGCTCCAGGATAAACAGTTGAAACGGTAACTACGTTAATCTCAAATTTTGGAATTAACTCATAACTCAACTGTTTATAACTATATAGTCCACCTAATAATAGTATCGTAAAAAGTACGATAACCATAGAAGGTCTTTTAATTGATATATCTACAATTTTCATATAATCGGTTTTAAGTAAGCGTCTTTAATTATTTTACAATAGAAACTTTAGTGCTATCACTTAAGTTAATTTGACCGCTAGTTACTACTACGTCTCCATTGTTTAAGCCACTCAGAATTTCAACTTTGTCGCCAAACACTCTTCCTGCCACAACTTTTTTCATTACTGCGATGTCTTTTTCCACCACATACACTTGGTTGCTACTTACACTTCCTACAAAAGCACTTCTTGGAATTGTCATTAATTCAGGCTGTTTTCCTTCTGGCGCACCAAAAACTACAGAACCATACATTCCTGCTTTGATTTCATTATTAGGATTGTTTGTTATAGCCACTTCAATAGGGAAGTTTAAAGATGTGTCAGCTTTTGGAGCAATAAAAGTTACTTTTCCAGTGTATTCTTTATCAGGAAAAACACTTGCTTTTACTTTTACAACTGAACCAATTTTTAATTGTGCTACTTGACGCTCACTTACATTTACTTTCAGTTTTAACGAGTTTGTATTCACAATTTCGAACATTTTTGTTGGAGGCATTGCGCTTAAAATAGTTCCAACTTCAATGAATTTTTTATTGATAATTCCACCGAAAGGCGCTTTTACTCTTGTGTCACCTACATTAATGTTGGCTTGAGTTAATCTAGATTTAGCGTTAATCATGTTGATTCTAGCTTGGTCTAATTGTTGTTTTGTAACACCTCCAGTTTTGTAAGCACTTTCGAATCGGTTATAATCGTTAAGAGCATTTTGATAATTAGCATTAGCTGTTTCTGCTTCTACATTTACAACATCACCTCTAATAATAGCGATAGTTTGACCTTTTGCTACTCTGTCTCCTTCTTTTACTAAAATCGAAATTACTTTTCCAGAACGTTCTGCAGCCATTTCCAATTCTTGGTCAGGTGAAAAGTTTCCATTAGCAACAAAGTTATCTTCAACAGGATTTGTTCCTACTGTAGCCACACGTACAGCAACGCTACTATTTTCTTGAGCAACAATAGCTGTATCTGCTTCATTTTGTTTTTTGTTGTTCATAAGAGTTACAACAGTAGCCCCTACTAATCCTACACCTAAAACGATATAAATTATTTTTTTCATTTGTTTATTAGTTTAATAAGTTTTTTAGTTCTCCTTTAGATTTTATGAATTGAATTTCCGCTAGTTTGTATTCTAAAATAGCAGTTGTGTAATTGTTTTGTGCTTCAACTAGAGCATTTTCTGCATCTAATAAATCGGTTAATGATGCTAAACCTTGTGTGTAATTATTATTTGTATTAGCAAAAACCTCTTGAGCAAGTTGCGCGTTTTCTTTTTGATTGTTGATGGTAATCAAACTGTTTTCAAGTTGTTTTTTTGCATTGTCAAATGCTAAATCCAAAGCTAATTTTGTGTCATCAAGATCTACTTTTATCGAACTTAATGCATTGTTTGCTTGTCTTACTTTTGCTCTTGTTCCAAATCCAGTAAAAATGGGAACTCTTAAACTTAAACCAATATTAGCAAAGTCAGACCAATAAACACCATCTGCTGGTTTTGCAAAAAGTGGCATTTCAGGACCTTGACCGATATAGTTGTAACCACCGCTTAATGATAAAGTTGGATAGTAGCTAGCTTGAAACGCTTTCTTTTGATACATTAAAAGTTGCTCTTGTTTTTTCATTAACAAATATTCTGTTCTATTGGTTACATCGGCTGTTTTAGTCAAGTCTTGAGGTGTAACTTCAAAGGCGGTCTTTGGAATTACTACTTTATTTTCAACTGGCATTCCCATGTAAAACTTCAAGGCATTTTCTTGTAAACTAATAGCGTTTATAAGTTGCTGTTTTATTGAATTAATGTTGTTAACACGAACGCTAATTCGATCCAAATCAATTTTTCTTGCTAAACCGTTGTCAAACTGACCTTTGATGATGTCTTTTACTTTGTTAGCATTTTTTAAATTGTTTTCAACAACTTCTAATTTTTGTTGTTGCACGTATACTTGATAATAGGCATTTGCAACACGCTCAATAACTTGTTCTTCAGTTAAGTCAGCATTAATTTGATAGAATTCACGCGTGGTTTTTGCTGCCTTTAATCCTGTAAAAACCGATTGATCAAACAAGGCTTGACTAACGGAAACTCCAGCAATAGAGTTCCATTTTTGACCTAACGGAGCTAAAATGGTAGTTCCAGGAGCTCCAAAAAAATCACCAGGTAAAGCGTTCAATTGAAGAATAGGATTGTAATTTAAACTTCCATTCGCTGTTATTTGAGGTAACGCTCTAGAACGAACTTCTTGAATTTTATATTCGCTATTTTCTACTTCTAATTTTGCTTTTTTAGCCTCTGACTTGTTTTCAAGAGCAAAAGAAATGGCATCTTTAAGACTAAGTTCTTTAATTTCTTGTGCATTAACTTTTGCCGTTAATACAGATACAAGAAGAAATGTTGTTAATATATTTTTTTTCATTTTTATAATATAGGGTTTTGTAGATGTTTTTCTAATTCGATTATTCCGGCTAAAGTAGCCATCGCTCTAATGTGATATTCCAAAGCTTTCAATTCTAATTCATGAGATTCTTTTTCTAGCATCGTGTTTTCGTTTATCGTAAATATTAAAGTATAATAAAATTTTACATAATTTTCAACGTCCAAATTTTCTCGGTACAATCCTTCTTTGATTCCTTTTAAAATGTTCTTTCTAAAACAATCTTCACAAATGCTTACCTGAATGTTTAATACCTTATTGTAGATATCAGGATAATGTTTTTTTAATTGATAAATAGGCGAAGATTCAGCACTTTTGAACATTTCTCGAAACATTCTTTTAATTTCAAAGTTTTCTTCAATGGCGTTGTAATTTTTAGATATTATGGCGTCCATTGTTTCTTTTACTTCTTTATGAACTAAGTCAATACTTTCTTCAATTAGAATGTCTTTGTTGCTAAAATATTTATAGATTGTTTTTTTAGAAATACACATTTCACAAGCAATATCGTCCATAGTGATGCTCTTGAAACCAAGTCTCAAAAACATTTCTTTTGCTTTATTTATAATTTTTTCTTTCATCATTTCTCTAAAATCCCCTTTAATGGATTTTATTTTCGGGTACAAATGTATGTTGGAAACTTTTAACACCAAAATAGTTTCCAAGTTTTTTAATAAAAATTAACATTTATTAATGAAAGATTAGATTAATAATAAATGCTAATAGAATGGTATTATTATACTTTGATAAATCTTTTGAAACTTGAAAAAGGTTCAATGAAAGGCTGTACAATTTTATAATATGTTTATTATTATAAATTGAAAAAAAGAAGTAGTTCAATAAGATGTCTTAGTCAAGGTATTTTGTTTCGATAATTTATCTCTCAATATCTTCATATCGTCACTCACTTTTCTATCCAAAACTTTTGCATAATGTTGAGTAGTTCTCAAATTTTTATGTCCTAGCATTTTACTCACACTTTCAATTGGAACTCCATTTGTAAGTGTAACAGTCGTTGCAAAAGTATGTCGAGCGATATGAAAAGTTAATTCTTTTTCAATTTCACAAATTCCGGCTATTTCTTTTAGATAAGCGTTCATCTTTTGGTTGGATAGGATAGGTAGTAGTTTATCTTGATTGTTACATTGCGGATGATTTTCGTATTTATCGATTATCATTTGTGTAACAGGAAGGATTGGGATTTTGGAAGCACTTTCAGTTTTTTGTCTATGCGTGAATATCCATTTCTCACCATCAATACCGAGGCTTATATGTGACTTTGTCAAGTTTTTGACATCAATATAAGCCAAACCTGTAAAGCAGCTAAAAAGGAAGATATCGCGAACTAGTGATAGTCTTTCTGTTTTGAAATCTTTTTCGATTATACTTTGAATTTCTGCTTCCGTAAGATAAACTCGTTCAACTTCCTTAACTTTTGATTTATAGTTTGCAAATGGATTTTTGTCTAGCCAGTCATTGGCCAAACAAAGCTTGATAATTTTATTGAAGTTTTTTAGGTATTTGACTGTTGTATTATTAGCACAGTTTCTAACACTTCGCAACCAAAACTCGTAATCGGTTATAAAGGCATGATCAATTTTTGTAATATCGATATCAGAAACGTTGTATTTCCATTGCATAAATTCGATAGTATGTTTCAATGAAGTAGTGTAGCGTTCTAATGTCCCAGGAGCGTACTCTTTACCAACTAACTCTTTTATTTTGTTATTGTGGTCTTGGAAGATAGGGACGAGCATGCGTTTGGTTTCTGACAAACCAAACAATTCATTCTTTAGATTTTCTGAAGTAAGACTAATGTCTTTTTTAAAAAGTTTCTTCTCGGCTTCTAAAACTTGATTTTTTAAATAATCAAGGTGACTGTTTATTGTTCTAGCTTCTTCTGTTGAACCTTTTACTTTATTGCCTTCTGAGGACCATTTTTCGGGATTGATGTATTTGTTGGTACTAAATTCAAATCGTTTAGTATTGACTGTAACTCTGGTGTAGATTGGACAAACTCCTAAATTGTTGGCTTTTGCTCTCTTGATGTAGAAGAGAATTGATAAAGATGTGTTCATTGTTGGTGACCTTAAAGTTATTATTAAATTTATTTGATTTAATAACTACACACAAGATGTACATTTTTTGAATATGTTATTGAACACCTTGCAGTAGCGGTGTTTTCATTGCGAGGTGTCACTTAAATTTTAATTTTTTAGTGACACCTTGAAAGACACCTAAACTTTGAGATTTAATGAATAATTTGATATAACCCTAAAAGAAAAAACCCACTAAATTGTTGAATTTAGTGGGTTTTAGTAACGTTTGTATTTCTACTGGCGGAGGAAGAGGGATTCGAACCCCCGGACCTGTTACAGTCAACAGTTTTCAAGACTGCCGCAATCGACCACTCTGCCATTCCTCCAATAAGACTAATGATTTCTCATTAGCGAGTGCAAATATACTTGCTTTTTTATTTACTCCAAAAAAAATCATGCATTTTTATTGATGAATTTTTAAGGCAACAAATTCTTAATTCCACGACTTTAATTTTGAGGTGATTATACGGTTGTTGTAACGATAAGATTTTCTTTTTTGCGGACAATACTCTACTCCTATATGAAGCATTTTAGGGTAAACCCATCTAAAATACATACCTCCTAACAAACCAAAAATAAATCCACCTATGTGTGCAAACCATGCCACTCCTCCTCCGTCAGTAGATTGTAAGGAACCGTATCCACTTACCAATTGTTGAATGATCCAAAAAAGCAAAAATACAAACGCAGGTATTCGTATCACTTTGATAAAAACCAACATTTGAATGGTTGACTTAGGAAACATTACCAAATATGCTCCCAAGCAAGCTACAATAGCTCCACTTGCTCCCAATGTTGGGATTATTGAATTCCAGTTAAAATAAATATGGGTAAAAGAGGCTATAATTCCACCAAGAACATAGAAAATCAAAAATCGAAAGTTTCCAATAGTCGACTCAATGTTGTCTGCAAATACCCATAAAAAAACCATATTTCCTAACAAATGCATCCAATCGCCATGCATAAATATGGAAGTAAAAAAGGTCAACCAAATGGGATTCGGTGATTTGGTTAATGGAATCCCATGAACCTCTCCTACCAAATCTATTTGATGGATAATTTCATAAGGAACCATCGAATAACCGTATGTAAAGGCTGTGTTTGGTAATTGAAAGTAAAAAAATACCAATACATTTAACAAGATAAAACCATAGCTAAACAAAGGCCATGGTCCACCTTTGACCTGATCGTCACCAATGGGAAATATCATGAATTTTTATTTTCGCAAAGTTCTAACAACACCCCATGAGTGGATTTTGGATGTAAAAAAGCAATGTCTAAACCTTCCGCACCTTTACGAGGCATTTTATCAATTAATTGAACACCGCTTTGCTCTAAAGTTATCAATTGTTGTTCTATATTTTTTGTGGCAAATGCAATATGGTGAATTCCTTCTCCTTTCTTCTCTATAAACTTTCCTATAGGACCTTCAGGGTCGGTAGATTCTAATAATTCAATTTTGGAGGCTCCTATCTGAAAAAAAGCTGTTTTGACTTTTTGATCTGCAACTTCCTCAATCTTATAACATTTCAATCCTAATTTTTCTTCCCAAAACGGAATAGCAACCTCTAAACTTTTCACAGCAATTCCTAAATGTTCAATATGCGATAACATGTCTCTAAAATTTTATAATTTCAAAGATAGCATTTTATAGAATGAAATGATAACGGAATTACACGTTGAAACGGAAATGCATTACATCGCCATCTTTCACAATGTATTCTTTTCCTTCTACTCTTAATTTTCCGGCTTCTTTTACTTTGGCTTCCGAACCAAAAGCTACGTAATCTTCAAAAGCAATTACTTCAGCACGGATAAATCCTTTTTCAAAGTCAGAGTGAATTACACCAGCGGCTTTTGGAGCGGTATCCCCTACTTGAATGGTCCAAGCTCTTACTTCTTTTACCCCAGCAGTAAAATAAGTTTGTAAGTTCAAAAGTTTATAAGCAGAACGAATTAATTTAGAAACTCCTGGCTCGTCTAACCCTAAATCTTCTAAAAATAATTGTCGCTCCTCAAAAGTTTCTAATTCGGTAATATCGGCTTCTGTAGCAACAGCCAATACCAATACTTGGGCATTTTCTTCTTTCACCAATTCCTTTACTTGCTCCACATAAGCATTTCCAGATTTGGCACTATTTTCATCTACATTACAAACATACAACACAGGCTTGGAAGTAATTAATTGAAAACTTTGGATCAAATCAGCTTCGTCTTGGTTGATAGGCTGCACGGTTCTGGCAGACTTCGCAGCCAATAATGCCTGTTGAATTCTTTCCAACAAAGCTGCTTCTACTTGGGCTTCTTTGATGCCTGCTTTGGCAGTTTTCTTTACTTTATCCAAACGTTTTTCAACGGTTTCTAAATCTTTTAATTGTAACTCGATGTCTATGATTTCCTTGTCACGAACCGGATTTACACTACCCTCTACGTGAATGATATTATCGTTGTTAAAACATCTCAACACGTGAATAATGGCATGGCATTCGCGGATATTTCCTAAAAATTGATTGCCTAATCCTTCTCCTTTACTTGCACCTTTTACCAATCCGGCAATGTCGACAATTTCTACGGTTGCAGGAACTACTTTTTCTGGCTGTACCAATTTTTCCAAAGCTTCTAACCTTGGATCTGGTACGTTTACTACTCCAATATTTGGTTCGATAGTACAAAACGGAAAGTTTGCACTTTGTGCTTTGGCATTTGACAAACAATTAAATAAAGTAGATTTACCTACGTTCGGAAGTCCTACAATTCCTGCTTTCATGGATGATTATTTTGAAGCGGCAAATATAAGATTATTCTACAAAGTAATTTGCATAAAAAATCCCTCCGAAGAGGGATTGTATTATTCATTGTGCAAAAATGCTTTTCGGTTGAGAAGGGTTTCTTCATCCTCCACATGGTTTTCATCAGGTACACAACAATCTACCGGACAAACTGCTGCACACTGAGGCTCTTCGTGAAATCCCATACATTCAGTACACTTGTCTGGTACTATATAATAAACATCGTCAGAAACAGGAATTTGTGGAGCATCTGCATCTACCTCCATACCAGTTGGTAAAACAATTTTTCCGGTTAATTTGGTGCCCTCTTTATATCTCCATTCTGCAGCACCTTCATAAATAGCGTTATTCGGACATTCCGGTTCGCAAGCACCGCAGTTAATACATTCGTCTGTTATGATAATAGCCATGTTTGGATATATTTAATGAATTGAAAGTAATACGTTATTTTTGCACAAAAATATAACCAAAACTTCGATTCTACAAACACCTATGTTACATAACACCAAAGTAGAAGCACTAATTGCTCTAGGACAATTTTTACAACAAGCCAAAAACCAGCAATGGATTCAAAAAGAAGACGTTTGGGGAAATGAACATTTCTTTGAAAAGATGGAATCTACCATCTCACAAGCCAGAAATTACAACCCTTGGTTCACCAAAGAGCAAGTACTGTTTGCTTTGGAATCATGGGGGGAAGCTTTACAACCAAACAATATCCAAACTTGGTTAAAAAACTATACTCTTCCGACCAAAAGCCCAAAAAACATTGGCTTGGTTTTGGCAGGAAACATTCCAATGGTGGGTTTACACGATGTGTTATGTGTATGGTTAAGCGGACATTCTTTGCAAGCAAAACTATCTTCACAAGATAAATTTTTAATTCCTCTAATCGTAGATTTTTTGCAATCGTACACGAATGAGAAAAGTGTAACGTGGGTAGAACGATTACAAAATTTTGATGCTACTATTGCTACAGGTAGTAACAATAGTGCACGATACTTTGAGTATTACTTTGGAAAAGTACCACATATTATTCGTAAAAACAGAAATTCCGTTGCAGTTTTAAATGGAAATGAAACGGAAGATGATTTACAAAAATTGGGAATAGATATTTTTACCTATTTTGGATTGGGTTGCAGAAATGTAAACAAGCTATTTGTCTCTAAAGGATATGATTTTCAAGCCTTTTTTCAAGCTATTTTTCCGTTTAATGAGGTGATTTATGACGATAAATATGCCAACAACTACGATTACAACAAGGCAGTATTTTTGATGAGTAACGAAAAGTTATTAGACAATGGATTTATTACTTTAAAAGAAGATACTCGTTATGCCTCCCCTATTTCTTCAGTATTTTATGAATTTTATGATTCCGTAGAGCAAATTCAACGTAGGTTGAAAGCTGACCAAGAACAAATTCAGTGTGTGGTTTCAAGTTTCCTACCCAATAGCATTGCATTTGGAGAAACCCAAAAGCCCGAATTATGGGATTATGCAGATGGAATGGATACCATGCAATTTTTATTGAATTTGTAAATTTCGTGCACCAAAAAAACAGAATTAAAAATTTATCAACTATTTCGTTTTCGATGTGTTAAAACGCTTAAAAATCAAGTTGTTTTTATGGAATTAATTCCTCTAAAAAAGCGAAATTTGCCCATCTTATATATTTCAGAATTTCTTCACCATGAAAAAAATACATAACTTTAGTGCAGGACCTAGTATTTTACCTGCGAGTGTTTTACAAAAAGCTTCCGAAGCTATCATCAATTTTAATGGTACTGGCTTATCTGTTTTAGAAGTTTCGCATCGTAGCAAAGAGTTTGTTGCCGTAATGGAAGAAGCAAGAAGTTTGGCACTTGAATTATTAGGGCTACAAAACCAAGGTTACCAAGCATTGTTTTTACAAGGTGGAGCAAGCATGGAATTTTTAAGAGTTCCGATGAATTTGTTGCCCGAAGGTGGCAAAGCTGCCTACTTAGAAACGGGAACCTGGGCCCAAAGTGCCATCAAAGAAGCTAAAAATTTTGGGGAAGTAGAGGTTGTTGCTTCTTCTAAAGAAGCAAATTTTAACCATATTCCAAAAGGATATCACATTCCGGAAGATGCAGCATATTTTCACTGCACCAGCAACAATACCATTTTTGGTACCCAAATGAAAGAATTTCCAAATACCAATGTCCCTATGATTTGCGACATGAGTTCGGATATTTTTTCCAGAGTTTTAGATTTTTCCGAATTCGGATTAATTTATGCAGGGGCTCAAAAAAATATGGGGCCTGCAGGTACCACATTGGTTGTAGTTAAAGAAGATTTGTTAGGAAAAACCAATCGCACCATTCCAAATATTTTAAACTACCAACAACACATTAGTAAAGAAAGCATGTACAATACCCCATCGGTGTATGCTGTATATGTTTCGTTATTAACCATGCAATGGATCAAAGCACAAGGTGGTGTTGCTACTGTGGAAAAATTAAATGAAGAAAAAGCTGCCTTATTGTACCAAGAAATAGACAGAAATCCTTGCTTTGTTGGAACAGCTAACCATGAGGATAGAAGTTTGATGAATGCTTGTTTTTTGTTGCAAGACGAAACTTTAAAAGAAAAATTTGATGCACTTTGGAAAGAAGCTGGTATTTCTGGTATCAACGGGCACCGTTCTGTTGGAGGCTACAGAGCTTCTATTTACAATGCCATGCCTATAGAGAGCGTAAAGGTTTTGGTAGAAGTAATGCAAGCGTTAGAAAAATCAATTTAGTAGTAACTAGTGAATAGTGTTAACTTGAAACTTGAAAACTATCAACTATCAACCAACAACTATCAACCAACAACTATCAACCAACAACTATCAACCATTAACCCATAACCAAAAACATGAAAATTTTAGCAAACGATGGCATCTCTCAAGGAGGAATAGATAAATTACACGAGTACGGATTTGAAGTAATTACTACCAAGGTGGCACAAGAACAAATTGCCAATTACATCAACCAAAATAAAGTGGATGTATTATTGGTTCGAAGTGCTACCAAAGTAAGAAAAGATATCATTGATGCTTGTCCGAATTTAAAAGTTATTGGTCGTGGTGGGGTTGGTATGGATAACATTGATGTGACTTACGCTCGTGAAAAAGGAATCCATGTGATCAATACTCCTGCTGCATCTTCTGAGTCGGTAGCAGAATTGGTTTTTGCACATTTGTTTACTGGAGTTCGCTTTTTGCACGATGCCAACCGAAACATGCCTTTGGAAGGCGACCAAAGTTTTGAAAAACTTAAAAAAGCTTATGCTAATGGTATCGAATTGCGAGGAAAAACTTTAGGAATTATTGGTTTTGGAAGAATCGGACAGGCAGTTGCAAAAATGGCTTTGGGATTGGGAATGAAAGTAATTGCTTCTGATAAATATGTGCAAGATGCAGTGATTAGGGTCGACTTTTATAACGGTCAATTTATCAATGTAGATATAGTAACCGAGCCTATGAATGAATTGTTACAACATGCTGATTTTATTACCTTACATACCCCTGCCCAAAACGGTTATATTATTGATGAGAATGAATTTGAATTGATGAAAAATGGTGTTGGTATTGTAAATGCCGCAAGAGGTGGTGTGATTAACGAAGTAAGTTTGGTAAAATATTTAGACAATGAAAAAGTAGCTTTTGCAGGCTTAGATGTTTTTGAAAATGAACCAACACCGGAAATTCAATTGTTGATGCATCCTAAAATCTCTTTAACACCACATATTGGAGCAGCTACTTTAGAGGCACAAGACAGAATTGGAGTAGAGTTGGCCGACCAATTGGCTAGTTTGTTAAAGCAAGGATAATTTTTATATCTTTATAAAATATCCTATCATGCTAGATCAATTAACCCAACTAGTTCAACAGTTTGGTGAGCAAGCGATTGTTAAAAACCAACAAGTTCCTGATGAACTTAATGATGCTGTAAAAAAAGAAGCTGGAAATGGAATTTTAGAAGCTCTTTCCGGAATTGCCAACAGTGGCCAAGCTAATATACTTACTGATTTCTTAAAAGGAAATGGTACTCAAAAAGACCACCCATTGTTGAATATAGTGCAACAACAAGTTGGAGCAAAATTAGGTAATCAGTTTTCAATGGATAACCAAACAGTAGAAGGAATTACCAAGGATTTGATTCCGAATGTGTTGGGGCAGTTGGTTGGAAATGCTAAAAATCCAAATGTGAAAGGATTTGAGTTACAAGACCTAGTTGGAATGATTACCAAAGGAGACTCAAAGACACAAGGAAGTATTTTATCACAATTGGGAACTAGTTTATTAGACCAAAATGGTGACGGTAAGTTAGATTTAAACGATGCCATGTCTGCTTTGAGTAGCTCAGGTAAAGAAAAATCAAAATCGGGTGGTTTAGGAGCTTTACTTGGAAAATTCTTTGGGAAATAAAACCTAATTTAATCACAATATTCAAAACCGCGTTTTGCGGTTTTTTTTATTTATTAGTATTTTAGTAGCAACTAATTTCACTTTATAATGAAAGCCATTGAAATAAATGATTTGAATTTTGCTTACCAAGCAAACAAATTCATCTTAAAAAATTTGAGTTTACAAGTTCCAAAAGGAAGTATATATGGGTTTATTGGTCCAAATGGTGCAGGAAAATCAACCACGATGCGTTTAATTGCTGGGCTATATCCAGACGACTCCAAAAAAGTAAAAGTTTTTGAGCAACCTATCCAAGAACAAATACCGTTTGTATTTCATCGCATAGGTGCATTGGTAGAGAGTCCAACCTTATATCATCATTTAAGTGGTGAAGACAATTTAAAATACATTGCTACCATACGTCAAGTTAGTTTTGATAAAATTGATGCTATTTTAGAAACGGTGGACTTGCTCCATGCCAAAAAAACCAAAGTAAAACGTTACTCTTTAGGAATGAAACAACGATTGGCAATTGCCATGGCCATGATTCATGAGCCTGAATTATTATTATTAGATGAACCGGTGAATGGCTTAGATCCGACCGGAATGATGGAAATTAGAGAATTATTGGTTAAGATTAACCAAGAAAAAGGAACTACTATTTTTATTTCAAGCCATTTGTTAGGTGAAATTGAAAAAATGTGCACCCATGTTGGTATTATTGCCAAAGGAGAAATAAAGTTTGAAGGAACCATAGCCGAATTAGGGAAAAACTTTCATAGCTTTCAATTAGAAGTTGAAACCAATTTAACCGACAATCAATTAGATTGGTTGCTACAACACTTTTCAAATGCTTCTTTTACCACAAGCGAAGTTTTGGAGTTTACATTAAATCAAAAAGAAGAAATTCCTTTACTAGTAAAACAACTTACCGAACAAAATATTCCAATTTACAGTATTAAAAATAAAGGAGGATTGGAAGAATGGTTCATAAACTTGACTAAAAACTAATCGTATGCAAAATTTTATATTATTTATCAAAGGTGAGTTGATCAAAAAGAAACGAAGTGGGTTTTATTGGATGGCTATCATTTTCGGTATGTTTTTTCCGGTTGCAGCTTTTATCAATGATATGTTTGATCCACCAAGTAACCAACCAGGCTTGGCATTCAATATTTTTGAAAAGTATATAACCGAATCGGCTCCAATCATTACAGGCTTCTTTTTGGTGGTATTGATATTGCAAAATGCAAGTAAAATTGCCCAATTAGACCACAAAAATGGAGGCTGGCAGTTAATGGAATTGCTACCGTTACAAAAAACATCTATATTCTTTGGTAAATTTTTGTTGTTACTCAGCTCAAACATTCTTTTGCTTTTCTCTTATTTTGTCTCAGGAGTTGTTTTTACCTATTTATTTTTCAATTTTCACGAAATACCAAAAGAAGCAACCAACCACCTTCCTTTTGATTTTCTATTAATTGCATTTATCAAAATACTAATTGCAAGTTGGTTACTCACCACTATTCAATATGTACTTTCAGTAATCATTCCAAGTTATATTTGGGCTTTATCTATTGGTTTATTAGGATTTATTATTTCCTCCATTCTTATCAATGTAGGAAAGTTTCAACCATACAACCCATTTCATATTTTAAACCACACCGGTCAAAATCTCAAAGGTGGAGATTTGAATAATACTTTTCTTTACACAGAATATTATAGTTTCTTTTTTGGCTTCACTCTTTTGTTTATAGGCTATTGGTGGTACATACAAAAAAGTCCAAAAAGAGCATTTTGGAAAAACTGGAAAACCAGAATTTTAAGTTTGTTAATTTTTACCATCTTGATTATCGGGAGTCAATTCTACTTAAGTCCAAAAACTCAAAATGCCTCTCAAAAAACCATTATTGCTGGAGAAATTAACAGCGATTATCCTATTCGAATGGCCTATTTGGTACATCCTACCATGCTAGATACGTTGGCACAAATTGAAATTACCAATGGAGCATTCCAACATACTTTTATAGAAGATTTGCCTTTAACCAGCTATCAATTACGTTTTCAAAACTATGCAATGACACCAGTTGTTATGGGAAATTCAGACAGTGTTTATGTGAAAGCTGTTTTTCAAAACAATAAATTTGATGCAAAAATCAAAGGTAATCGTATAGCGGAAAACCAATTTAAAAATGGCGATCAATCATGGGATTACGTGAAATACCAAATTCAAGAAGGATTTAATTTAGACCAATACCAACGTTTGCAAAAAGAATTGTTAGAAGTTGCTTTGGAAAATTTAAAAAACTTAAAAAGCTTTCGAAGCAAAGACAACTTAACCTATCGGGATGATTATAAGGTAATTTTAGAAAAAGAAATTATTGTAGATCATTTGTTGTATAAAGAACAATTGGAAAAGAAAGTCAAAGGGTTGTATCCAAACAAAAGTATTGCATGGGATGCTGGTTGGAAAATTTTGCAAGAAAAAATTTCCACGACAGATTTACAGATGCTAGATTCTACCAGATATTTAGAATATCTACAATTACTTACTTTAAAAAGGGACACATCGGAAGTGGAAAACACCACCAAACTTTTGCTTGGAATGAAAAAGCTTCCAAAAGGAGAATTTAAAGATAAGTGGATGTTTACCAAGCTATATCAAGCAATGGAAGAAGCTAATTCATCCGTAGAAAGAGATTCGTTAATTGTTTATGTTAACCAAATTAATGCAGAGAGCAAAAGAAAAAGTTTGAACTTTTTATACCAAAACCTTCAAAAATTAGGAAAAGGAAACAATGCTCCAAATTTCTTTGCTTCTACTTTAAAAGGAGAAACCATTTCATTGGCTGACCTGAAAGGAAAATGGGTAGTGATAGACTTTTGGGCTACTTGGTGTGGACCATGCTTTTATGAAAGCCCGTATTTTGAAAAAATGGCCATCAAATACCAAAAGGAAAACGTAAAATTTTTGGCTTTAAGTTTAGATGAGCGAAAAGGCAAATGGGAGTTGGAGGCAAAAAACAAATCGAAAAAAGTACTGCAATGGCATGCCAATCAAATAAATCAGGTGACTTTTGATTACCAAATCAATAGCATTCCTCGATTTGTAGTGATTGATCCAGATGGAAAAATTTACCAAGCTAAAATGAGTAGACCATCTGAAGCATCATTTGAAGTTATTCTTCGCAAAGCACTTGGATTAAAAGATTTAGAATAATCATAAAACATATCTAAAAGTAAAAACCGGTTTTTGATAAAAGCGAAAATCGGTTTTTACTTTATTTGCTTCAGAGTTGTAATATACCAAATCGGTAAACAAAAATCCCAAATGCCATCGTTTGGCAATCGGAAAATCTAAACCAAAATTTAATGAGCTTAACCAAAACTCGTTTTGTTGGTTTTGTATAACACCATTGTTTTGCACTTGGTATTTGGCATATACCCAAGCGTTATTCCATTCCAAATATAAGTTGAATTGTTTTGGAACTACCGGAAAATATTTTCGATAAAACAACTCCGTATTCCACTGTTCATAATCACTTCTAAACGAGATGCTTTCGTTCTTAAAATACCCTTTCTTACCACCAAACCCAATACCTATGGCGTCTTTTGAATTGAAATGGTAATGCAAACGAGGAATGATACCTATCCGAAGCCCGGAAACATCTTGACCTTCAAAATACAACTCGTCCCAAAATAACAAGTTGCTATTCACCATATCAAAAGATACTTTGGCTTCTAATTGCCATTTGCCATGAACATTGGATTCTTGTCCTTGCACTAAAGCATAAAAAAAAAGCAGTAATAATTTCTTCATCGCTTCTCTTGGATATTTCTCACCAAATCTTCCAAACCATTTAATTTGATTTCGTACAACAAAGCAAGGTACTCCCCTAGTTTTCCTGCCGGAAAACCTTTGCTTTTAAACCAAACCACATAATACTCAGGCAAGTCGATCAAATTTCTGCCTTTGTACTTACCAAAAGGCATTTGGTAGTTTGCAAATTCTCGTAAAGTTTCTTCCGGAAGCATACTTATCGGGTAAACACCCATTGGTTTTTCTTAGACAAACTTTCGTCAAAACGATAACCTTCATAGTCAAAGCTTTTCAAGTCTTCCGGGTTTTGCAGTTGGTGGTCAATAGCATAGCGAACCATCAATCCACGAGCTTTTTTGGCAAAGAAGCTGATCATTTTCAATTTGCCGTCTTTGTAATCTTTAAATTCAGGTGTAATGATTGGTACTTTGATTTTTTTGGCATCTATTGCTGAAAAATATTCTTTACTTGCCAAATTCACCAACACTTCATTTTCTTGTAAAGTTTCGTTGAGATGTTTGGTTAGAGTTTCTTTCCAAAATTCGTATAAGTTTTTTTTGGTACCAATAGCCAAATTGGTTCCCATTTCCAAACGATAAGCTTGCATTAAATCGAGTGGTTTCAATATCCCATACAAACCTGATAAAATGCGAAGATTTTCTTGTAAATATTCTATCTTTTCTAAAGGAATGGTATAAGCATCTAACCCTGAATACACATCTCCATCAAACATGTAAATTGCCGGACGTGCATTGTTTTGGGTAAAAGGCAATTGCCAATCTTGGTTGCGTTGCCAGTTTAATTCAGCCAATTTTTCAGAAATTTCCATCATCTCCATCAAGTCTTTTGGCTTTTTTTTTCGTAATGTATTTTGAATAATTTCCGCTTGCTTTAAAAATTTTGCTTCCGTAAACTCATTGGTTGGAATGGCTGCTGATTCATTTAATGATTTGGCTGGGGATATTACAAACTTCATAAAAATCGAATTTGTACAAATTTAAAAAAGTTACAAGTTTACTTTCGTTAAAATTAATGAAAGTTGTAGCAATGAAAATTTTAGTTGGTGTAAATATTATGAAACAATCAAATCAAATCAAATTAAAATTTGATTGCTTTTTGTAATTGCCAATGCTCTTGTTAACTAACTCAACCCTGATATTTTTCCATTTGCATCAATTTTGATGTTTTCTGCATTGGGTTTTTCAGGCAAGCCAGGCATTCGCATGATATCTCCTAAAATCGGAATCACAAAACCTGCACCGTTGGCCCATTCCAATTCACGAACGGTGACTTTAAATCCGGTCGGTCTGCCACGCAAACTCTCTTTGTCGGAAAAACTCTTTTGGGTTTTTGCCATACAAACCGGAAGTTGGTCTATTCCAAATGCTCTCCAAATGTTTATTTGCTGTTTGGCTTTTGGCAAAATTTCCACCCCATCAGCTCCGTAAATTTTGGTGGCTATGGCATGCATTTTATCTTCTAAAGAGTCAGTTAATGCATACAACTCTTTCTTGTTTGGAGGATAATTTTCTAAGTGATGAAGCAATGAACTTGCGACTTCTTTCATTCCCTCTCCCCCACGTGCAAACCCTTTGGCAACCACTGCCTTGGTTTGGTATTTGGCAGCACAAGCTTCTACCAATGCAATTTCTTCTTGGGTATCTGTCGGAAAACTATTGATAACCACCAAAGGTTGGTAGCCAAATTGTTGAATGTTTTCGATATGCTTTTCTAAATTTGGCATTCCTGCAGCCACTCTCTCTACGCTTGGTTCATCGTAAGCAGCTTTATTGGCACCGCCATGGTGACGCAAAGCACGAATGGTAACTACCAAAACCACGGCAGCGGGAGTTAATGCTCCTGCTCTGCATTTGATATGAAAAAATTTTTCTGCTCCTAAGTCTGCACCAAAGCCCGCTTCTGTTACTACGTAATCTGCCAAACTCATGCCTGTTTTGGTAGCAATCAAACTATTGGTTCCTTGGGCAATACTTGCAAATGGACCTCCGTGTAAAATGGCTGGATTTCCCTCTAAAGTTTGTACCAAATTAGGTTTGATGGCATCTTTTAACAACACTACCATCGCATCTACCACATGTAACTGTTTGGCATATACAGGGTTTCCATCAAAAGAATTTCCGATAAAAATATTGCCAATGCGTTCTTTTAAATCTTCTAAATCTTTGCTCAAACACAATATTGCCATAATTTCAGAGGCAGGAGTGATGTTAAAACCCTCCTGACGAGGCATGCCATGGGTACTTCCTCCTAAACCAATCACTATGTTACGCAAAGCTCTATCGTTCATGTCCATCACCCGTTTCCAAACAACAGTACGTGGATCGATGTTTAAGGTAGAAGTTTTACTTTGCAAATGATTGTCAATCACAGCAGAGAGTAAATTATTTGCTTTTTCGATGGCAGAAAAATCACCCGTAAAATGCAAATTGATGTCTTCCATCGGAATTACTTGCGAATAACCACCTCCTGCTGCACCACCTTTCATCCCAAAAACCGGCCCCAAAGAAGGCTCTCGCAAAACAGCTACCGATTTTTTTCCCAAAACACAAAGTCCATCTTGAAGTCCAACACTTATGGTAGTTTTGCCCTCTCCGGCCGGAGTTGGACTAATGGCTGTGACCAAGATCAATTTGCTTTGCTGCACCTTTTCCTCATCTATCAAATACAACGGAAGCTTTGCTTTGTACTTTCCGTAAAACTCTAAATCATCTGGGGCTATCTGTAATTTTTCTGCAATTTTTTGGATTGGTTGTATGGCAGCACTTTGGGCAATTTCGATATCTGTTAACATGATTTTACATTTTAAAAGCGTGAAATTAGAACATTTTAACGGAAACAAAACCAACATTTGTCATGTTTTGAACCAACTTATCTTTTAAAATATTCGGTAAGTAGGAACGTTTATTAGAATAATAATCTTATAAATTACACTAAATTTAGATTTATTTTAATTAAATTTATTTTTATTGATTCTCATTTAGAATATATTTCTATTTTTGCCTCATCAATAAGAAAATAAATCGTGATTAAACAGACCGTTTGTTGTATGATGTGTATGATGTGGAAGTTTCCGCAGGGGCACTGCATGCAATAAAATTAAGTTTGCTTTGTAGGATAGACCTCTGTGAAAACAGGGGTCTATTTTTTTTTGTATCCATTTTAAAACCAATATATCATGAGTCAATTTAACACCAAAGCCTTACATGCAGGCTACGAACCCTCAAAACATTTAGGAAACAGAGCAATTCCTATTTACCAAACCACATCTTATGTGTTTGAAAATGCCGATCATGCGGCTAATTTGTTTAATTTATCCGAATCAGGGTACATCTACACCCGATTGAACAACCCTACCAACGATATTTTAGAGCAACGTTTGACAGCTTTAGAAGGCGGTATTGGTGCAGTGGTTACTTCTTCGGGTACTGCTGCCATTGCCACTACCCTTTTGACCTTGCTGAGAGCTGGAGATCATTTGGTGGCTTCTAATAGCTTGTATGGTGGTACTTTTAACTTATTAAAAGTCACCTTGCCTCGTTTGGGCATCACCACAACATTTGTGGACCCGACTAACCCGGAAAACTTTACCAAAGCGGTGCAACAAAACACCAGAGCAATTTTTGTGGAAAGCTTAGGCAACCCTAAATTAGATGTGTTGGATATCGAAGCAATTAGCCAACAAGCAAAAATCAATCGAATTCCGTTGATTGTAGATAATACAGTGGCTACTCCATATTTACTAAATCCGATTGCACACGGAGCCAATATTGTGATACACTCGCTTACCAAATACATTGGTGGCAATGGTACTTCACTTGGAGGGGTCATTGTAGATGGAGGTAACTTTGATTGGAGCAATGGCAAATTCCCTGAGTTTACAGAACCATCTGCTGGCTATCACGGCTTAAAATATTGGGAAGTATTAGGCAATGCCTCGTTTATTGCCAAAATCAGAATTGAAGGCTTGCGTGATTTAGGTTCTTCGTTAAGTCCGTTTAATGCCTTTCAAATTTTACAAAGTTTAGAAACCCTTTCAATTCGCGTTCAAAAACATTCGGACCAAGCGTTAAAATTAGCGTTGTGGCTGCAAGAACAACCCGAAGTGGCATGGGTAAACTATCCTGGATTGCATCATTCACCCTACTACAAATTGGCCCATAAATATTTACCAAACGGCCAAAGTGGTATTTTAACCTTCGGTTTACATGGGGGGTATGAGGCTGCTAAAAAATTGGTAAGTAACACCAAATATTTTTCTTTGTTAGCAAATATTGGAGATACCAAATCCTTGATTATTCACCCGGCAAGTACCACCCATCAACAACTTACTTCCGAAGAGCAAGCTTCAACCGGAGTAACTCCCGATTTGATTAGAGTATCGGTTGGTTTGGAAGATTTGGAAGACTTAAAAGAAGATTTAAAAGCGGTTTTTAATACCGTTAATCAACCAGTTGTCATTTAATACTACTCCTAACGGGAAGTGCAATGCTTCCCGTTTATTTTATAATCATGAAAGAAACTTTTACCATACAAACAAGCAATTCAAAAATAGAAATAACCTATCAAGTTTTTGGACTTCCTATTGGCACTGCTCCAGTGGTATTGGTATTTCATGCACTTACCGGAAATAGTCAAGCCACCGGAACCAATGGATGGTGGCAACAAGTGATTGGCAATCAACAAGCAATTGATACCAATCAAGTTAGTGTTATAGCCATCGAAATTCCGAGTGCAACTTCTTTTCATTTTGATTTGAAGGAATACAAGCCTTTTATCACTATAAAAGATTTGGTGCCATGGTATGATGGTTTGTTAAGTTCATTAGCTATCAATAGTATCGATATGGTGATAGGTGGAAGTTTAGGTGGTGCCTTGGCATTGGAGTTTGTAGCAGAGAGTAAACTTCCAGTTAAAAACGTGATTGCCATTGCCTGTTTGCCCGAAAACTCCCATTGGTCTTATGGCCTATTGCAAGTACAGGAAGAAATCTTGTTGCATAATACTCTTGGACTAGAATTGGCCCGAAAACAAGCCATGTTGTTTTATCGAAGTCCGGAAGGTTTGGAGGAAAAATTCCAAAACCAAAGCAAGAAAGATGGCATCAGCTCCTGGTTGGAATACCATGCCAATAGTTTAAAAAACAGATTTAGTAAAGAAGATTATTTGTTCAGAAATCATTTATTGATGCAAGTGCAAGTAAAATGGAATTTGTTTCTCCAACATAAATTAAAAAGGCACCAAACCAAAATTGTATTCATCGGCATTAGTTCTGACCAACTGTACCCAAATACCCAAATACAACAGGTTGCAAAGTTGTGGAAAAACGATTATCCGGAAGTGTACTTTGAAGAATTGATTTCTGCCCATGGTCATGATGCATTTTTAATTGACCAAAAACAAGTGAGTGAACTTATACAAAAACATGATCCTAAAAGTAAAATCCATGAAAACCAATCCTATTTATAGCCAAACTAGTTACAACCATTTGTCAAAGAAAAACAACATTGGACTTATTGTTTTTGGACACGGAAACGTGGGAACTCCCTTTTTACAACAATTTTTTCAGCAAAAAGAGTCTTTAGAAAATCATTTTTCGGTTTCTATCCAATGCATTGCGATTGCCAATTCAAAAAAAATAGCCATTCAACCTATCGGAATTCCAAGTGATTGGAACTCTTATTTAGAGGATTACGGAAAGTCTTATGATTGGAACGATGTGCTGGAAGTTATGCAGAACCAACCCAACAAAACATGGATTTTTGTAGACAATACCGCAAGTGCTGATATTGCATCCAAGTATGTCCAATTGGCTAACATGGGAGTACATTTGGTTTCTAGCAATAAGATATTCAACACCTTAGAACTTATTACATATAAACATTTACGGGAAATTCTTAAACAAAATCAACTTAATTATCACTACGAAACTAATGTAGGGGCTGCTTTGCCTATACTCCATACCCTAAAACATTTGCATTTGGCTGGAGATGAAATTCAGCAAATTAGATGTGTTTGTTCCGGGACATTAGGATTTTTATTTAGCGAATATTCTAAAAAAGAAAGAAAATTTACAGAAATTTTAGAAGAAGCCATTTCATTAGGATATACCGAACCTGACTGCAGATTGGATTTATCTGGTGTTGATGTTGCCCGAAAACTCTTGATTTTGACCAGAGAATTAGGATTGGAAGTTTCTTTGCAAGATATCCATGTTCAAAATTTAGTCCCAGAATCCTTGCAAAACGTCCCATACCAAAACTTTATAAAAGCATTTACAAATGTAAACTCTTATATAGAAAAGCTAACTAACACCATTGAAAAAGAAAAAGTTTGGAGATATGTAGGAGAAATCTACCTGAAACCCACTTTGCAAATAAAGGTGGGGTTGGTAGCAGTGGAAAAAAACTCCCCATTAGGAAATTTACAGGGAACAGACAATTTGTTTGAGATATATTCTTCCACCTATCCCACGAAACCTTTGGTTATTCAAGGAGCAGGTGCTGGAGGGATCGTAACAGCTAGAGGGGTGTTTACAGATGTAATTCAGGTAGTTTCAAAAGTTAGTGAGTAGCTGATAGTGATAGCTATTAGCAATTAGCTATTAGTGGTTAGCTCTAAATAATTTATTAGGAGTTAGTAAAACTTTTCACTTTTCACTACTCTCTCTTTACAGGTACAACCACTTTGAGTAAAGATAAGGCATACACAAAAGCTGGTGCAGCTAAACGCATGGCTGCGTGGTTGATAGTGAGTAGCCAAAAGAAAAAGAAACTCCACAAAAAAATATGTTGTTTGTTAGCAAAAGAAGTAAAAAACGGCACCAAAAACAAAATCAATAATCCCAAAAGTCCTGCCAAACCATGTTCTGCCAACATACGAGTCAGTTCGTTATGTGAAGCTGCTTCAATTCCGGTCATTTCTTCGCGGTATTGTTTGTTCACTCCAACTCCCACACCGGTAATTGGATTGTCTAAAAACATTTGAATCTCTGCTTTGTTTACTTTTTCTCTTCCTCCCAATTTATCCTGTTTTAACCTACCTGCGGCATCTTGGTTTGCGTAACGTTTTTCTATCAAGCCCGAAGTTTGGATGGTGGAGTAAGTCCATACTCCAACTCCAAGCAATAATATTACTGCGGCTATACTTGTAATTTTAGCTTTACCTATCGGATTCAATTTCCAATACAATACCCCTACCAAAACTACCATCATTACCAAACCGGTTATCATCCCCCCTCTTGAAAAAGTCACCAAGCACCGATAACCTAACATTACAGAAAGTATTAAATAAATATATGTCAGCTTTTTAGAGCGTTGGTCTATCAAAAACATGGTAAAAAACAAAAACATGCCCAATCCTAAAATAGTTGCCATTTGGTTGGGACCATACCCACCTGAAGTTGCAAAATTAGAGTCGGTACCTGTAACTACTTCTTTCACACTTGGCACTCGTAAAAATAAGATCACTAACGTAGATAGGATAGGAAGTCCTAAAAAAAATAGGCTTTTTTTTACTTGCTCTAAAGTTACCATTCTGCCTGCTGTATACATTGCAAAGACTCCTAAACAAGCCGGACCGGAAATATTAAATGCTATAGCTTTTCGTACGTTGGCATCCAAAGCTAAATTTTTGATACCAATAAAAATTCCGGGGATTAGTAACAACAAAAAAAAGAAAAACAAAAAACTCAAAGGTTGCAAACCTCTGTAGGCAATGCCAACAGCTGCAAAAATCATGATGCTATATTTGCCAAACTCATTAAAAAAAGTTGCTCCAAACATTCGTAACAATACCTCTGCTCCAGCTACGTAAGCAGCAGCATAAAGAGTTTGTGCATCCCTATCTTCATTTTGTATGATCCAATACAATCCAAACACAAAAATGGCAATGGTAATCAGTTTGGCAACTCCAGGAAATAAATACAACAATAACCCTAACCCGATATGGACTAAAAAAAAAGTAATAATAGGTACGGAACGTGATTGCATATTATTGAGGTTTTTTCCAAAATAATCGGAAGTAAGCCCAAACTCTTCCCAAGCTTTCTGACCATGCTTGTTTTTTAGATGGCGTGGTAAAAGTATTTAAAAATCGGATGGTTAGCAACCCTAAAGTAATGGAATGCCATTTGAAACGGTCAGATATGGTAGGCTTAGGATGTTTTACCCTCCAAACATACCAACCATTACGAACCACCATTTGCCCATATTGGTATTGGTTAGGTCGTCCGGAAGGCTCGTGATGGTGTTCTAATTGGGCAGCTGTGTTGAGATATAATTTCCCTAATTTAGACAATCGCAAAGTAAAATCGGCATCTTCATACAACCCATAGCCTTCAAAAAAGGTGGAAAATTGTACATGTTGGAACACTTCTTTTTTAAAAGAAGACACCCCTCCCATCAATTGCTCTACTTGGTAGGTTTTACCCGAAGGGGGTAAAAAACCGATGCTTCTGCCATGCCCAAATGTCGGCATCCAACCGGGAGGTACATTAGAGTCTAAACCCAATTTTTTTCTCCAAACCATTCTACTGCCATCTTTACGCACCCATCCGTCCCAGTAAAATTCATTTTCTTTGGGCAAATAAACATACCCAACTTCTTTCCAATGGGTTTCATTGATGATATATCCACCAACACCCAAAGCCTCCGGAAATTTTTGGTATGTACCCAATAATTGTTCAAAATAGTTGGGGTATAATATAATATCGTCATCTAAAAACGCAATGATTTCACTTTGATCAAGTACTTGTTGGATGCCAAAATTTCGCTGTTTGGTCAAGCCTCGGTGTTCTTTATCTACCAAAAAATACCGCAAATTGGCATAGGTATGATGCTCTAACAATCTCTTAGTCTCTTCGTTTAAAGAAGCATCTACCACAATCACTTCCTCAGGATATCGTGTTTGCAGTTGCAAACTTTCCAATAACCGATACAAAGCTTGGGGCCTTTGGTAGGTGCAGATGATGAGACTACATTGCATTTATTTCGTTCTTTTGCCTATAGCGATTAATTTTTTTGCGTAAAACTCTGATTTTCTGAATTGTAAAATTTTATAAGGTAATTTTAAAATTTGTAATGGCATTTGCAGCATACCTTTTTTAAACAATTGTTTTAAAAAGTATTTGTAAAAATATTCAGTTCTTTCCTCCTCACCAAAGTGTTTGTATAATTGATACATTACTGTTGGACTTGGTACAGGTCTAACTCTTTTTACAGGTGTATCCAACTCCCAAGGCTGTGATTTTCTTTTTTTACCTAAAACCTTGGCTTCACTTCCCCAAAAACGATAACCTCCCTGTGTTGGTTTTAAATGCAAGTTTACTGAAAAAGGATTGTGCAAAACGGTTGCTCCAATCTTGGTTAACGACAATCCAAAATCACCATCCTCTCCATAACCTCCATCATAATTAATGTCGTTACCTACCAATTGTTGCACAAATTCTCTTCTCACACAAGAGTTGGCATTGCTAAAGTTGTTAGAAGCACCTACTTTCCATCTTTTTGCACCTAATTGATTGATTTTGTTTTGCAAATCTTCTAAATTTTGTTGCTGATGATCGGCTCTTATATCTAAGCCATTGCATGCTACTGCATTGTAAGCTTGTAACAATTTAATGTGATTTTCAATGAAGTCAGGAAAAAAACGAATATCATCATCCCCAAAAATTATATAATCACTAGTGCAAAGTTCAATTGCCTCATTTCGTGCCCTACAACTTCCTTTGGTGGTTTGCCAAAGTACTAGCAACTCAAATGGATAATCTTTTGGTTGGTATAGATGCTCTTTCCTTTGTTCTATAGGAGTAGCATCTACCACAATTACTTGGCTAGGAAGGTAGGTTTGATGTTTTAAATCATTCAATAATGACAAAGTAAATTCTTGCCGAAGCATCGTAGGAATGATGTAAGTTACGGTTGGTGTGCCATTAATATCTTTTAGTTCTCTTGGTAATAATGATTGATGTGCATTTCTCGTTTGGTATTTTTGAGCTACTATAATCAAATTGCACCATTCGTTTACTTTCCAAAAGCCTTTTCTGAAATTTCTGTAAATGGCGTGATCTATTTTAAAATTTTTTCTAAAAAAAAGTTGGACTTCATAGGATGAAAAACACAAACATTCAGTCAATGTTTCTTCATACAATCCTTTAGAATATAAAGGAATCCCTCCATGATTTTTTAATAAATTAAATCCAAAATCCAAGGCAGCTAAATTCAGATTTTTAAAATCTTGATCAAAACCTTGTAATTGTTCCCAAACTTCCTTTCTAATCGCAAAAGCATTTGGGTTAACTCGCCAACTCACACACTCATTTAACCCATCAAAATCTTTTACATACCAAAAAAAAACTGCAGCAAAATAAATAATGTCTGAAAAAGCATTTTTATAACCTTGTTCAAAAGAACTATGCCACAAGTCACCACAACCTTTACTTAATTTGTCTAAGATTTGTAAATTAGGATTACCAGTATAATAAATTACCTCTTGCTTAGAGTTTGTAAACTCCTTAAAATTAGGTTGATTGGAGTATTTTTGCATAATAATCAATTGTTAACTTTGCCACCTGAAAGTTACTAAAATTTTGTGCTATTTTTTGTTTGGCATTTATGCCAAGATGGCTTGCTAAATCTTTATCATCTATTAATTGTAGGATTCTTTCAGCAAATTCTTGGTGCTTTGTAGGATGAACTAAAAACCCTTCTTTCCCATCTGTAATCACTTCTTTGGCCCAGCCAATATCACTTGCTATAATGGCTTTTTGCATGGCCATAGCTTCCAACCAAGCCAACGGAAGGGCCTCTGCATAACTGGGAAAAATTACCAGGTTTGCCTGCTCTAAAAACTGTTTTACTTGGGAGTAGGGCACTTTTCCGTGATAAGTAACTTGCTTTTTGGCTTGTACATCAAATAACTCTTGCATCAATTGCCAAGTAGAGGAACTATTCGTTGCAATATCTGAAGCATCCGCACCTACCAAATGTAGGGTAGCTTTGGGATATTTGGCTACTACTCGATTAAAAATCTCCGGAATTTCCAACACCCCTTTTTTTCTAATCAAAGTACCCAAATACAGTATGCTTCCTTCTTTGACACTTTCCTTCGATGACTCTGAAAATGGATGAACTTCAATACCATTCGGAATAATTTCAAATGGGAAATTACCTCCAAACACTTGGTTTGTGGTTTTTGCTGTAAAGGCACTAACCGATATATGCCCCTTGGCTTGTTGCAGTGCCCTTTTTTCATGATACCGATTCACCCATTTTACTTTTCTATTTTCCAAATGGCAGAAATAGGTATCAGAACCATTTAATCGAATGACAATTGGACATTTTTTAGGTTGGATAAATGAAGTCATGCCTGTCCAATCCGGAGCTTCTACGATATCTATCTGTTGCTGATGGTATAATTGGTTGATGTATTTTTCTATTTTTTTACAAGTCAAATACCTCGACAGTCCTTTAAATTGGATATTTTTGATTTGGTGAAACACCATCCCATTTTCTTCCCATTGTTTGTCTTTTTGCTGTCGGTATACCAACACATGCACGGGATGCCCTAATGCCACCAAAGCATGTGCCAAATGATGGATGCTCGTGCCCAAACCACCGGAAGTTCCGATTTTTGGATGTGGATATTCGGGGGTAAGGAAGGCGATTTTCATAAATTAATTATTAATTCCCAGTGCTCTTGCACCATATTCGCTAAAGAAAACTTCTCTCGAATGGGTACTTCCACAGGGTTGGTTATTTTTTCTTGTCCCGTCCACAGTTGTTGTAAAAAATCTGCCCATTTTACTGGATTTTGAGCTGGTAAAATCCATCCATTTATTTGGTGTTGCACCACTTCTTCATTCCCCCCAACCGGGGTAGTAACTACCGGTACATTGGAAGATAAACTCTCTAACAACGTCAAGCTAAAACACTCCATGTGGGTGGGATGCAACAAATAATCATATTGGGCATACACTGTTTCCAAACTACTGCTGCTACCCATCCAACCAAAGCAATGGGAAACTTGTAATGTTTGTGCCAACTTTTTTAAATCTTTTGCCTCAGGACCATCGCCATACACCGTGATCTTTATTTCTTGAAGTATCTTGTGAGGCAATAAAGCTACTGCCTGGATCAAATCTTGGATGCCTTTGGAATAACGAAGATGGGAAACCACCATTAGTCTTGGGTGTGTGGTTTTTCTATCATTTTGGATGGCATATTTCTCTGTTTCGATACCATTGTATATCACTTGGCATTTGTTTTTGATAGATTGTCCAAAATCTTTTTGCAACTCTTGCACCGTATAAGCAGATACCCCAACAAACCTATCGATGTATTTGGCATACCACCAACCTTTCCAACGTTTTTTGATTTGTTTTTTCCAAGTGTAGCCTCCGATAGGTCTTGGATTGTGGTCTACGACTATCGTTTTTTGTGCAAGGTTCCTCTGTTTTATGGTTTGGAAAAATGGAGTACAGATTTCCAAAAAGTGGGTGACCACTACATCAAATGATTGGGCATATTGCAAAAAAGTAGTTTCTACCGACTGATGCTCCTGGGCAATAATTTGCATTTGTGGATAGTACCCATGTTGGGCTTGGTTTGGAAAAAACCAAGTTATTAGATGTCCCGCTACTTTTGCCTTTTGATCCAAAGCCCAAAAAAAGCGATCCATGCCTCCTACTCGTTCCGGGAGTAGGCGGTAATTACAAAGGATGGATATTTTAATATTATTTTTTTTCAAACAATTTTTTCTTTAAAATCTTTATTTTCATTTTAAGTCGTTTGTTTTGTTTTCTAATGAAACGTTTTATAAAAAATAAATGATCTTTCCATACTATTGGCTCTTGGTAATTTGTGGGATTGAAAGTTAGTAAGTTAAAAACTCCATCTATTCTGTCGGTATGCTTTTTACTATTACCATAAGATCTAGCATACCAAGTATGATATAAAATTTTTTCATTGTTAGGAGAATAAACTAAAGTAGTTATACCGTCGTTAAATGGAGTATCCGCTTTTAAAAATAAAATTTTTTCTCCTTTTCTTCGCAACCAAAAATAAAAACAATAATATGGTTCATATAAACTCATTAAATCAAAACTCTCTTTTAAATTGGAAAAATCTTCTTTAAATTCATTTTCTAGAACAAATTGATTTTTTTTTATTTCCATTTTGTTCCAAATTAATTTCAATTTTTTCAAGTTAACGATTGAAAAAAAAGTATTTATTAAAAAAGGGCTATAGGTTCTGTTTGGGATTTCTCCCCCATCTCTAACTCCACATAAAATAAAGTCATTTAGAAACATGTAATCTATAACTTCATATATAGTATCTGAATTTAAAAACAAGACATCTTCATCAGCCATAATTAGCCAATCTATGTCTTTTTTTTTTAATTTTTCCATCATGTAATATATACTATCAACTCCAAACAAGCCAGCACCTCCATCAATCACATATTTTTGAACCCCATCAGGAAAATATTGAGAACTCTTTTTATACAAGTCCCAATTAATAACAGTGGTAAGAATTGCTATTTTTGATTTGTCTAATATCATATTCGTTTACGGATATAATTGGAGTGTTCATTATTTTCTCCTTTATGAATAAAAATCATATTATGAAAAAAATGAATAGCAATTATATTTTTATCATAATAGTTGGGTTGATAATTTTCAATTTCAAATTCTGCATAATTTAATGAGTCTATTTTGCTTTTAAAAAATTCATAAATCGTTCCTTTTTTGTTAAAATTCTCAGAAGATCCACCATAACTACTCCAGTATGAAGTTTGTGTGTCTTCAATTACATAAAAACCACCAATTTTAAGTTTAGGGAATAAATATTCAAATGATTTTATTACATGTTCATTTTCATGGCTTCCATCATCAATTATGATATCAAATTCTCCAATATCATTACTTATTTTTTCCAATAGCTCAATATCTATTTGACTTCCTTTATATATTTTAATTCTGTTCTCTTCAAGCTTAGATTTATCATAAATATCAATGGAGATTATTTTAGCAAAAGGAAAATAAGACTTCCACATTCTTAGTGATTTGCCACCTCTAATTGGATCATCATAACCTCCCACACCAATTTCTAATAAATTGATTTTTTTGAATTTCAGCTTTTGAAAAAAATGTTGATAGTGTTGTGTATAAAAATGAATACCAAACTTATCAGAACCATGAATTTTGGCTAACTTATTTAAATCAAAGGGAAAAAAAAATGCTTTAAAAGATCTAAGTTTATAGCTTAGTAGGATTTTTTTTTCATTACTTATTCTTTTTTTTAAAATTTTTATCATTTTTATTGATTTTCTATTAAATATGCTAAAGTTTCAACAATTCTTTTGCTAGTTCCTTCTAAAGGTGTAACAACTTGCATTCTAACTAATTGTTTTTGTTGTTCTAATTTATTTAATGGATTTTGCAAAGCATACATGATAGATGTAATCAAAGATTTACTTTCATTGCATATATAAGTTGCCTTTGATTCTATTACAATTTTGATATGTTCATAGTTCAAAAAACGTTGGTCATTACCTAACCCATTGGTACCATTGCCAAACACCGGATTCAAGATTGGTTTTTGAAACAACATGCCATCCAAACTCATGGTAGAAAGCATGTTGACATGCACATCAGTATGTTGTAAAATGGCCTTTAAATCGTGTACATCTTCCTCTGTAGGTATGCGTTGCGACCAAGTTTCTTGGTGTTCAGAACGAGCCAAATACCATTGTGGCACATTCCATCGAATCCAAGGGAACTGCTCGCGAATTGTTTGAAAGCGATCCGGAGTTTCTGCAGGGGAAGTTCGTATCAACAAATTAACTTTTGGAATTTCTGCCCTTTCCATAGCCGAAGCTATGGTATTTATATAATGCGGATCGTTTGGACTTGTAGAAACATCACCACAACTAAACAATATGGTTGGCAGATTGGGTTCTAATTGAAATTTATCGTAAAAGGTAGCTCTATCATACCCATATCTGTCTAGCACATACGGTTCAAATTGGGGGGTTCCCACCACATGTACTTGCTTTGGGGTTACTTGTTTGTAAAATTGCAACAAATCTGATTGCATCCACTTACTCCACACCAAATAATGGTCAAAAGTTGCTGCCATTCTACCTTTAGATGCCAAATTGTCCCAACTAAAAATAAAAGTTGTATTTAATATATTGGATTTTTTTGCTGCCAATACCATGGGTGCAATATAAGGTGGCCTTTGGTGCGTAAAAAACAATACCTCTATTTGCTGTGCTTCAAAATAAGCTTGGTATTGCTTGGTAAGAGCATGTTTGGCAAAAGTGTTTTGTTGTTGCTTCTCATACCATGCTATATGTTCTTCCTGGTGAAAATACTTGGTAAATCCATAAATGACTCTGGTAGCTACACCACGGGTAGTCCATCTTTTTGAACGATTGGCAATCCAATTATCCTGAATGCCAAAATTGTTTTTTCGATGCAATTGCAAATGGGCAACTTCTTTGGCTTTACGCCAAAACCAAGTAAAAAAAGTTTCTTCGATTACTTGAAGTTCTATGACCTCTACTTTATTCGGAATTTTTTGATAAGCACTTTTAGGCAAACAAGAAAATAACACCACTTTTTCAAATTGGTTGCTGGCCTGATCCAAAAAATCGCTCAACACAAAGTTCCGATACCCCACCCCATCGGTAATGACAATTCCTATTTTTTTCATGCTTTATCTTGGAGTAATGTAATGATATTAATCCATTGCCAAATATAGAAACTATTGTCTTGGTTTCCATTACAATAGTCACGCCATATATGTTGGACTTTTTTGGAATCTACAAAATCCAATTCACCAAACTGTATGATCTTGTCTGAAACATAATCATTTAATTTATTCGCAATCCATTCTCGTTGCGGAGTTTGCAAAGGTCTTTTAGGAGCTAAAGCTAGTTTATTTAATAACAATTCTTGGCTTATTTCTCGCAACAACCACTTTGTTTTGCCTTTTTGGTATTTGACGTAATCTTGTTGTGCAAAAGCCAATTCTACCAATCGATAATCCAAAAAAGGTTCACGCAATTCTGTACTGTGCATCATACTAACTCTGTCATTGAATCGCAAAGCTCTCGGAATTTTGGTATAAAACAAATCACGGTATTGCATATTTTGTATTTGAGAAGAAAATGGTTGTGGATAAATTTCTTTTTCTGCTAATCTTGCAAAATCACTATTCAATACCTCTGGTCGCATTGGGCTAGTAGTTACGCCTTGAATCACCTCATTAGATTGGTTGTGGTAGTAATCATATCCTGCCCAAGCTTCATCTATTCCTTGCCCATCTAACAATACTTTTATCCCTTTTTTTCTAGCTTCTTTAAACAACAGACTATAAGCCAAGGTAGGAAATCCACCAAAAGGTTCGTCTTGTATATGACTTATAATTGGAATTAACTGAGATACTTCACTTGATTTCAGTAAAACTTTATTCAAAAAATAAGGTTTGTTTTTTAATAACAATTCTACCCAAGGTAACTCATCATAATTAGAATCATCACAAAAAAAAGTGTATGCTTCTATATTTTTTGTCTTCGGAAGATTTTGATGAATCAATGCAATCAGCATAGAAGAATCTAATCCTCCACTGACATTCATACCAAGTGGTACATCGGCTCTAAATCGGAGTTGAATGGAATCGTTTAATATAGCTGTATACTGTTTTTTTAACTCTGAAATTTCTAAAACAGGTGTTTTTTGTACTCTTGTAATAAAATCATACCAAAGTTGAGGATGAAAGGTATTTAAATTATTTTGGGAAAGTACTGCATAATGTCCCGCAGGCAATTGATGAATAGACTCCCAAAAAGTTTCATTCGGCATACCATACGTACCATAAGATAAATAATTAGCCCATACTTTTTGATTGGGAGCCTTTTTTACTCCGGAAGCCCATAAAGTTTTGATTTCACTGGCAAAAGTAAATTGTTGAGCATCTGCATGATAATAAAATGGTTTTACTCCGAATCTATCTCTAGCGATAAACATTTTTTTTTCTTGTTTGTCCCAAATAGCTAGAGAAAACATTCCATTCAATTGATGTAAAAAATTAGCCCCCCAATGGATGTAGGCATTTAGTAATACTTCTGTATCAGACTGGGTTTGAAATTGAAAATGAGGAAGTAATTTTTTTTTAAGTTCAAAATAGTTATAAATTTCTCCGTTAAAAACAATCACATATCTACCAAAACTACTTTGCATGGGTTGATTTGCATTAGTAGTCAAATCAATAATACTCAATCGATTGTGCCCCAAACTACATATCGAATCGTGCCATTCTTGTGTAGCATCAGGACCGCGATGTTCTTGGGCTTGCAACATCTTTTCTAATCTGAATTTTCTATCTTCTAATGCGAATGTTGAAGAAAAAATACCAGCAATACCACACATTACAATTGAGATTTTATTAAAGGTAATTTAATTGTTGCTTTTTCCCAATCTTCTAACGTGTCAATATTTATATAAAAATCAGGATGACTTTCTAAATAACTTAACTTATCACCATAAAGACTTCCTTTTTTAACAACAGTTATTTTGGTAATATAAATAGCTCCATCACGAAAAAAAGCAGTTGGCAAATCTTGACGTCTTTTAATGATTTCGTTTTCTCCGGTAGCAATTTGAAGGAAACCTTTTTCATCTGGTTCAAAAACCCAATGTGGATTAAATTCGTGAGGAACCGGTAAAACACTTAACAAAGCATCTGTATCATCTTGAATAAACTTTTGAATGGCTTGATCTATAAATCCTTTTGGTCTAAAGGGGTAAGTGGGTTGTAATAAACAAACTGCATCAAAAAATTCATTCTGGTTTTCTAGGTAAGAAACGGCATGTTGAACTACAGAAATACTTGACGCAGAATCGGTTGCCAAAGATTCAGGTCGTAAAAAAGGTACTTCTACCCCATATTTTTTAGCAACTGTAGCAATAGAAGAACAATCTGTAGAAACAATCACTTTAGTTAAAAGTTTAGAGGCTAAAGCAGATTGAGTTGTATAAGCCAACAATGGCAATTCCCCAAGCAATTTGATGTTTTTACCCGGAACCCCCTTTGAACCTCCTCTTGCAGGAATGATAGCCAAGATTCTCATTAATACATAATTGTTTTATGAAACTGCAACGGCAATTGTTCCAATAATGCCGCAATTTGCTTTCCTGCTTCCCCGCCTCCATAAACATCAGAAGGTTGTATTGAACTTGTAATACTTTCTTCAATAGCGTTTTTAATGGCTTGCACATCATAACTAACATCTACAACATTGTTTCCCCTATCTCTTCTATGTTGCCTGGTTCCTATATTCACTACCGGAACTCCTAAATAAGCACACTCTCTGATACCAACACTTGAATTACCAATCAAACAATCCGCATGATGCAATAAGTGTAAAAAGTCTTTGCCTTCCATATTCTTAAAAAAATGTACATTAGGCAATTGGTGTTGCTCTCTAAAAGCACGTATTCCTGTGGAAGTACCATCAGCACCAGCATCAACATTAGGCCAAAACCATAAAGTAGGACGATTCAATTGATAGATTGCCTCTAATGTAGCTTCTATATGCTTTCTGGAATGCTGGTATTCATTAGTCACCGGATGTTGCATCACAACCAAATAACCGTTTGACAAATCAGGTGTTGCCCCAACACCGCCATATTTTTCGTAAGGATCAAAAGGCAGTTGCTTACTTTTCTCCTTTACTTCTTTTGCTAAATCTATAGAGGGACAACCTGTATTGAAAACAAATGCTGGATTTTCTCCTAATTTAATGACCCGTTCTTTGGCACTTTCCGAAGCTACAAAATGATAATCTGCTAATTTGGTAATGGCATGCCGAACTTTTTCATCAATGTTTCCGGTTACTTCTCCACCTTGAATATGTGCCAGCGGAATGTTCATGTAAGAAGCAGCTATGGCAGTAGCTATGGTTTCAAAGCGATCGGCAACCGTAACCACAATATCTGGTTTTAAATTGTCCAAAACGGTGGACAATTCTAATATTCCAATTCCGGTAGTTTTGGCAGCAGCAGTTAAATTCTCCCCTTCTAATACATTGAACACTTTGGCTGCTATTTCAAATCCATCATTTGAAATGTAATTTATCACTGAGCCATATCGATCCAACAAAGCAGAAGCTGCTACAATTAATTGCAATTTTAAGTTGGGGTGCTCTTGTATAGCAGATAAAACTGTTTTAACCCTACTGTAGGAAGGTCGAGCTGTGATTACTACTGCAATTTTTCTTGGAAACATACCTTTTGGATTGGAATGCAAAATAGAGAAATTAAACGAAAAGTTTGCGTTTCAAATCAAATTTTACTATAATTTTTTAAGGTTTCCGCAAACTTATGGTATCAAGTCTTCTTCATTTAAAAATTGCCATGCAGAAATATCTTTTGCTAGTTTTTTTCCAACAACCTTTTGGTATTCGGTAGCATCTATCCCATAGCCTTTAGGCTTTTTGGATTCTAAATCGTGAAAGGTAATTATATGATCTTTAGGTAAATTTTTATTTACTGCCAAAGACTTTTCGAATATATTTTTGATTTCGAAGAACGCTTCATTCTTATTTTTATCTACAGGATGATGTAACGCTTTTGAAATCATGTTCCCATCTTGCACCAATTGCTTGATTTCGTCAATCGTTAACGACGATTTAGCATCCGGGCCAAACATTCTTTTATCGAAAACGGCGTGAAATTCTAAAATTTCTGCTCCTAAGGCAATGGCAGCAATATTGGCCGCTATGGTAGATGAGTGGTCAGAAAACCCTATTTTTACTTGGTAACGTTCTTTTAATTCTCTCAACACATTAAAGCCATATTGTTCCGGTTGTGTAGGATAGGATGTAGTGCATTGCAATATAGAAAACTCGGCTTTGGCTTCTTTTAAAAATGCAACAGTTTTATCTAACTCTTCATAGGAACTCATACCGGAAGAAAGAATAATAGGCTTACCGGTTTGAACTATTTTTTGCAACAATAATAAATTAGTAACTTCTCCCGAACCTATTTTGTAGTACTTCACCCCTATTTCTTCCAACCAATCCACTGCCAAGTTACTAAATGGAGAACAAATAAAATCCAAACCCACTTCTTCACAATGTTTTTTGATTTCTTTCCACTGATCCAACTTAAATTCCATTCGCTTCCAATAGTCAAATCGAGTGGCATCTTCATAAGAAAATTTTACCCGAAAAGGTTCGTAAACACTACTCTCGGCAGTAGCTATATGCATTTGAAACTTCACGGCATCTACACCAGTTGTAGCTAAAGCATCAATATAAGAATGTAAAATGCCTAAGCTACCTTCATGGGCTTGTCCGATTTCGGCTATGTAGTAGGGTTTATTCATAATTAAATCTTTCTCACAAAAAACGCCAATGTTTCCCCTTTTGATGAAGGATCAAAAAAAGCTATGGTTCTTAAAATAAAATATTGGATAATATCTTTTATATAATTAAACCCAAACTTAAATTTTGGGAAAGGAATTCCGCCTAAAGTTACATGCTCTTTAATTTCAAAACCATTACTCTCCAAAAAATAACGAACAACATGAGGTAATGGAACAAAAACGTGATGCTCAATCATGTGCTTAGGCTGAAAAGCATAAAGTTGACCCTTAAAAAAAGAATGAAATCTCGAACGTGCACTTAAAGGATTAGGAGTACTCAAAACCATATAACCCCCTTTTTTGATATGATTGGAAATATTCTTTATACCCAATTCAGGATTGGATAAATGTTCTAGTACTTCTAAAAAAATAACAAAATCAGGAGCTAAAACACCCTCTGGTGATGACTGATTCAAATCCCATTGTACAGATTCATCTATTTTTTTTACATAATCAAAAGGCTGCCAAATAAGATTTCGCTCCACTATTGGAGTTTTAAACCAGCCCCAGCCAGAACCAATATCACTAACAATATTAGATTGCAATTGACTTCGAACTGCATCAAGCTTTAAAATGGCCCATTCTCCTCTGTTATAATTATAATTTTTTACTTTCATTTTCTGAATCCCAATAAATTTTTGTAGGCTCTAAGTCACTATATTTTTGATACTCTTCTGAAGTAAAACGATTACTTTCTTTCAATAATCTAGGAATGTGAATAAAAACATCCCAAAGCGCCAATACCAATCCTTTTGTCGCTCTACCATCTCTCTTAAATACTTTAGTTTTAATTTGAATCCACAAAGTATAAGCCAGTTTTTTAGGAATAATAGGCCAAGGATAAAACAACAAATACAAATACCAACCCGAACGAAAGCTTCTACGTTGACGTTGCGAATAATCACTATCGTTTTTGCGCGCTTTTACCTCTACACGATGTTGTACCAGTAGTTCAGGAACATAATGCACTTCCCAACCTTTTTTAAACAACTGATAACTGGCAAATTCTTCTTCTCCATAAAACACAAACCATTCCGGATAATTTGGAATGTCACGCCAAGTTTTCAAGTTCCAAACATGACCACAACCCACAAATCCTTTTACTCTATGAGGGATTTCCTTAGTAGCTATAGAAGTTGGAGCTGTTTTTCCCCAGAAAATACGACATGCTATAACACCACATTTAGGATGGTTTTCAAAATAATTAGTTATACTTTCAACCACATTTTCCGACAAAAAATGGGCATCATCATCTAAAGAAATAGCAAAATCTCCAGAACAATTGTTTAATAAAACATTACGATTATGTATTAATCCCAATGATTTTTCATTACGAAATAAAATAAGATCTGGAAAGTGGGCTTTCAAATAGTCAAAAGTCCCATCGGTTGAAGCATCATCATAAACGAGACACTCAACCCTCTCTTTCGAAAGCAAAGAAGTCAAATGCTGTAAAGTGATTTTTAAATCTTCTAAGCGATTTTTAGTTGTGATTAGTATGGAGATTTTTTTACTCATAGTAATTCATTAAGCGTACTTTTAAGATTTGAAATACTCAAGTAAGTATCCAAATCTAATCGATTTAACTCATTCAACTCCTTATTCTTCCAAGCTAAATAAAGTTGCTCAATAAGTAAAAATATTTTGTTTTCATCATCGGCTTCAGACCAATAGGGATAATCATTTCCTAACAATCTTCGAGTTTCACTGTAATAGGGGCTTAAAACTAGTAACGGACGATTAGCAGCAACACAATGAGGAAATTTTCCTGGTAAAAAGGGACTGATTTCAGATTTTGATTCTAAAATAATATTGACACTAACTTGCTCTTGTAAGGCTAAAACTTCTAAGAAAGGAATATTTCGATTTTCAACTACCAATGAAGGGATTTCTTTTTGGAGATCATTTAATACTCTCTCATGGTAGGAAGCAGGTCCTAAAAGAAGTAACTGAGTCTCTTCATTTGCTCGAGGATATTCACTTAGTAATTTTTGATATGCTTTTATTAAAGCTACAGGACTTCTCTGTTTCATCAAATTGCCCGCATGCAACAAAACCATTTTATCTTGCGGAAAATCGGTCGGAAGTAGCTGGTAATCTACGTTAAAATCTTCTAACTGATGCGGAATGACCACCCCTGTATTTTCAAAATTCGGAAAATAACTTGTCATCCATTCCAAAAGCAATTGGCTGGGAAAAGCACTGTAGGCTGCTTTTTCAGATACTTGCTTAAAAAAACGTTCTTTTAGGGCATAGCCGGGCTGGATCCAATTATATGGTCGTGGATAAAAATGAAACGGATATGGATCGTGCACATAAGCCATCCATTTGGCATGCCATTGCGGTAATTGCAATGCGGCATGGTGTGGTCTGAAACTAGCTCCTTTGCTTAAGGTGAGTAACAAATGGTAATCGGCAGGATTTTCTGTTTGTATAGCCCGTACCATGCTTTTGGAGTCGTTGAAAAAAGTAAAGGAAAAGCCTAAGCCATTTTCTAAAAATCGGTTCAAACTAATTTTGGTGTACCTCGTAAACAATCGTTCTGCCCTGCTCAACACATACCATCCATGCCATTTTAATTCTTTGATTAATTGTAATTGTTTGGCATTTATTCCTTGGATTGCTACATTTCTTTTTTGGGTGTAATGCAATACTTTCACTTCAAATCCTGCTGCCGATAAATTTCGTATCAAGGCCACATTGGCTTTAGATCCACTGCTATCGTTCACATCTACCGAATCAACCACTACTAAAATATTACGCATGGCAAATTTGGTTTTGAATAAACGAAACGATTTGTTGGCTGGCAGTTCCATCACCAAAAGGGTTGGAGACCAATTGGTTATTTGGATACTGTAAAAATGCATCTACAGCCTGTACAATGTCTGTGGATTGTGTCCCTACCAATTTTGCAGTTCCGGCAGCAATAGCTTCCGGACGTTCGGTGGTGTCTCGCATTACCAATACCATTTTTCCAAAACTAGGTGCTTCCTCTTGGATGCCACCGGAATCGGTGAGAATCAAATCAGCTTGCGACATCAGGAACAGAAAAGAGGGATAATCCATAGGTTCACTCAAATACACGTTTGAAATACCCCCTAAGATTTGTTGCATGGGTTCTTTTACCTTTGGATTCTGATGCAAAGGATACCAAAACAAGGTATTGGAGTGTTTGGCTGCCAATACTTTAATGGCAAGTGCAATTTGTTGGATGCCATCCCCAAAACTCTCTCTACGGTGGCAAGTAATCAATACCATTTTTGAAAAAGTTTCCAAGCATTGTTTGGCAACTTGTAAACTTACATTTTCAAAGCCTTGTTCAATTTTTTGTTTTCCAAAAAACAAAGCGTCTACTATCGTATTGCCACAAAGTAAAATTTGATTTTCCGATACTCCTTCCTGCAACAAGTTTTCTTTTGCTTGTTGGGTTGGAGCAAAATGATAGGTGGCCAATTTAGAGGTCATTTGTCGGTTCATTTCCTCCGGAAACGGATTACGAATGTCAAAAGTTCGCAATCCAGCTTCCACATGCCCAACTGGAATTTGGCGATGAAAAGCTGCCAATGCAACCATTACAGAGGTAGTAGTATCGCCATGAACCAAAACCAAATCCGGTTTATATTGTATTAAACATGAATCTATTTGGATGAAAATTTTTCCACTTAAGGCATTCAAACTTTGGTTGGGCAGCATCAAATTCAAATCCACATCGGGAGTAATCTCAAAAAACTCCAACACTTGGTCCAACATATCTCGATGTTGGGCAGTAACCACCACCAATACCTCCATAAAGGACTTTTGCAAAGCATGCACCAAAGGAGCCATTTTTATGGCTTCAGGTCGGGTACCGAAGCAAACTAAAATTTTTTTTATATCCATTTTATACGATGCAATAATTTAAATACAAATAACCTAACAGGATATAAAATTTTGCTTAAAATAAATATATCGTGTGAAATTGCTTCAAAATCTTCAGTTTTTGCAAATTCGGTTGACTCTAAACCTATACTATTTTGAATAAAATCATCTAATCTGTTACCCATATGATAAGCATATACTTCTGTAAGAGATAAACGATACCAACCCAACTGATCGGAAGGTTTATCAATAAACAAATCCTCCAACCCATTTTCAAATTTAATTTTTGGAAATAAATTGTTTTGCTCAAAAATTTCTCTTTTATAGGTCGCAACAAAATGCCCAGCACCTGCCAAAGCTATCACATTTTTATGCTTCAAAAAAAAATGTTTTTCTCTCCAATTATGTTTTCTATTGTTTCTGTTCAGTAAAGAAGAATTTCCCATGCCTTGTAAATACAAATCACAATCTTTTTCACTTACAATTTTTTGGTATTTATACGACATTAATTTTTTAACAAAGAAAGAAGTGTTATGCTTGTAAGCCAAATTAGGCATGGGAAGTGGGGCAACTACTCCCGCATATTGGTAAGTCTTAAAAACATCCACCATCTTTTTTTCCCAGTTTGGTAAAAATAACACATCACAATCAGTGATGGTAATTAGTTTTTCATAAGATGCCCTAGCTTCACTTAATACGGCATACACCTTGCCCTTGTTTTCGGAAAAATAAACTAATTTATCCAAAGATTTTTGATGCTTTTGTACTATTAAATCTACTTCTTTACAACTTTGGTTTAATACAAGAGTAATGGCAGTAGTAGTTTTGTTGATGGTTTTTACAATGGAAGAAATGCAATGATCTAAAATCTGATCACTTTGGGTGTAGTAATCCTCAGATGTATTGGGAATGTAACAAACCACAATAATCCGATGGCGAAAATTGGTGTTTTGCAGCTTTTTATATTTTTCCGGATTTACGCCTATTCGCATAATTAAACTAACGTTTTTAATTTATCGTTAAATGGGCAAGTATTCAACAAATCTATTTGAATTGAATTTACAATTTCTTTTTTTGGCAAAATAAAATTTGAATAATTTTTAAAAAGTTCATCTAAAATTAAATCTGAAACTGTATTTAAAAACGGAGGGGTATAATTAAAAATTTGAACAGATTCTAAATAGTCATAAAATTTGGTATCATCACCAGCCAAATTATCTGAAAACTTAACCCAAAGTGCAGGAATTCCGTATGCGTGAGCAACAATTAAACCATGCAAAGAAGAACTTATTACTTTTTCATTAATACAAATTGCTTTAACTGTTTGTTCAATATTATTGGTTAACAAATTAACTATTGTATAATTATCTAAACTCAAATCAACATTATTTACTATATTAAAATCAACTATGTGAGGAACAATTCCTATTTTTTTGAATTGATTAACTGTAGGCTTAAAAATTAATGGCAAAATTAATGCTGGATCTCCATAAACATTATTTATTTGATAACCTAATTCTTTAATTCTTTGATGTGTCCTAGGTCCTCTAACCGCTAAAAATTTAGCTCTTCTAATGTTTTGATTATTATGAATAATTCCACTCCCCCAAACAATTGAATTAGTGCTTGCTGTATTGATTATACTACCAACACAAACATAATGTTTTATCCATCTTCTGTAAATAAAATGCATTGGATGAGATACCTTAATAATTTGTGAATTTGAAATTTTTTTTGCAATGTAAGGAGTCAATATATCACCAAAATTATCTTTATTGGATTTTGACCACCAAAATAAAAAAACGAATTTGAACATCTAAAAAGCTTTTTTTAATATTCTTAAATATATATCCAAAAATTTTATCAAAATTAATAAGTTAAAATAATGAATTATGTTGAATTTAGATTTATGTTGTTTTAATATTTCATACCCTTTTTTGCATTGATTTTGTTTTATTATTACATGTAACAAGTATTTACTTAACAAAAAAATGTTTAATTGATTTGTTTCATCTGCAAACCTGAACCAATTTTCCATAATTTTTTGTTCCGAGTAATTTTTTACAAATGCATTGTACCTATTTTTTGTATTACTATATTCATGTTTTCGGTAATAAAAAAGTACATAATTAATAGGGGAAAACTTGATATTACTATTTAAAAATATTTTTAAATATAAATCTCTTTCTTCACCATATAACAATTCTTCATCAAATCTAAATGCTAGCAAAGTACTAGCTCTCCATAAAGGTCCTAACGAATTGATAAGAATTTTATAATGGTAAAAGTCTTTCAATAAATTTTGCGACGAAATATTACAATCCATACCTACATCTACCAAATCAAATTTTAAATCAATAAATGGTTTGAAATGTTTATATTGGCAAATAGTAAAAGAAATATCACTTTTTTCGAGCAAAGGCTTGATTTGCAACTCTAATTTTTGTGGATGCATGATATCATCATCGTCAAACAATTGGATGTAATCAGCTTTTCTCTCCTCTGCCCAATCTAAACCAAAGTTTCTGGTGCCTGAAAGTCCTTTTTTGTATTTGGTAGTGTCTTTTAACCTGTATAAAAATCGTGAATCTTTAATACAAAATTGCTCCACTATTTCTTTGGTGTTGTCCGTACTCCCATCATCCACTATCAAACATTCCCAATGAGGATAGGTTTGGTTTTGGATGGAAACTAAGGTTTCCGGGATCAAATGAGCCCGATTGTAAGTGGCCATGATAATCGTAACTAATGGATTCATTTAAAAGCGTTTTTAATTAAACGGAACGGTTTTAAAATTATCAAACCAATTTGATATTCAATTGAATTCATTTTTTTTAATATTTCTTTTCTACAAGATGTACTTTTTTGCAAATAGTGGTTAATAATTAAAATACCATATTTATTGATCAAATCTGAGTGCTTATTATAAATATATAACCTGTTTTCCGCATCAAATTTATTTACAGCAACTACCCTCATAGATTTTTCTCTTTGCCTATAATAAAACAAAAATTCTTCAATCACAACAATCTTCCATTTAGTTTTACATATCCTAATATAAAACTCCCAATCTTCATATCCTTTCTTCATATTTTCATCATAACCTCCTACTTGTTGCCAAACTTCTTTTAAAAAAAATGAGTTACCTATTGCAGAATTTTCCAACAAAAAATTTTCTAATCCTCCACCTTTTGGTTTAAAATCTATTGAATTGCCATTAGGATAAATTTTCTTTCCCCATGAAGTAACCACACCAATTGTATCCTCATTTTTAATTCGATCAATAGAAAGCTTTAATAAATCCTTATGTAAATAGTCGTCCGCATCTAAAACAAATATGTATTTACTGTTTGAGGCTTTTATACCTGCATTTCTTGCACCACTTAAACCTCCATTCTTTTTAAATATATATTTGAATCGTATATCTTTATTTATCCATTCTAGTGCTATTTTCTCTGTATCATCTGTTGAACCATCATTTACAATAATACATTCCCATTGAGTAAAAGACTGATTTAATACCGATTGTAAAGAGTCTTTTAAATAAATCGATTGGTTGTAACATGGAACTATTACGGAAACTACGCAATTCATTTGTCAAAAGTTAAATTTGTTAACATACTAAATCCTGTACCCTTTACCTTATTTAATTTTAATAGCTTATAAACTAATAACAATGGGATAAAAAAAATATATTTATAATTTAATGGTTTGTATTTTAACAATAAAAGACTATACTTTAAATAGTATTTTAAGCTATTACTTGTAAGAATTTTTGATTTAAAAAAATCCTTTATGTGGTGTTTTAAAATTGTGTGATGCTTTTTATGAAAATTATAATAATGTAAAATCAATTCTTCACTTTTTAATGGTAATCTGTTGGCATCTTTCCTATAAAAACTATCTATTTTGCCGCTCCAATTTGTTTTAGCAACTCCTCCATTAATAAAAAACCTTAAATATAAATCTGGATCTTCTAATCTAACTAAATTCACATCAAAGCCATTTAAAAAATTAAAAAATTGTTTTTTCCACAAACATGAGTGAATATAAAAAGGACTCTTTCCTTCTTTGAATTTTTCAAAATATTTCAAATCGTTAGTAAATGTATTAGACCGATGCAATTCACAATACATTCCTTCATAAACTATTGACGTTTTAAAAACAAAAAGATCATAGTTAATATGTTTAGATACAAACTCAATTCTCTTTTCTAAACAATCATCTGTTAACCAATCATCCGAATCTAAAAACAACAAATAGGACCCATTTGATTTTTCAACACCATAATTTCTACAACTCGATGGCCCTTTTTTTAGTTCTTTTGGCCTATTGTACAAAAAAAACCTATCATCACTATCAATATATTTTTTAACTCTGTAAAAGGTTTCATCAGTACTCCCATCATCTATAATAATACATTCCCAATTTTGATATGTTTGTTTTAAAACACTATCTAAGGTTTCACCTATTAAATGGGCACGATTAAAGGTTGGTATTATTATAGAAACTAAAGGACTCATTTTGAAAAAATAGAAGTAAATATTCTTTTATTAAACTTTAAAAAAGGAATAAAGCTAAAATTAATAAGATATGCATAATATAAATTCATCCATTCACTAAAAATTAATTTTCTTGATTTTTTTATCAAAACTTCATAGCTTAGTAATAATTCTAATCTTTGAGCTTTGCTAAACAATTTTAGTTTTTCTTTTATCAAGTCTTTGTAAAAGTGCTCTGTTGCCTGATGCTTAATTTTAATATTATTAACCATACCTGATAAGCTTATATCTGAAAAGCCAATAATTATGATTGCTTCGTTTAATGTAAATATAGTTTTGTTATCAGCAAAATCAATCCATGCCATATCATCGCTGTGCCAAGCCAAAGGATAATTTCTAAATCCAAACTTCATATAAGAAGTACGTCTAAAAAAATATTCCGAAAGAGAACTTCGTGTCTTTCCTTTAAATCTTCTAAAATAAAAATCAGATGCTTTCTCCCATTTTGGATGTTGATAAACCGAAGATATATTTTTTTTATTATAGTCATTTAAAGCACTTGCTAATCTTACAACATTTGACTTTAGTTTAAAAGCGTTATAATTCTTATAAAACTCCTCCACCACATTTTCTCCTAACACATCGTCATCTCCTAATAGCATCAACCAAGGTTCTTGATTGCTTAATGCAATGCACCTCTCCCATTGTTTTGTTAAACTTACTCCTCCTAGGTTGTTTTCAAATCGATGGTACGTAAAGTCAAATTTTCCTTCAAATTGGCTTAATAATTTGGAGCAATCCTCAGGGCTAGCATCATCCCCAATATACACCTTAAAATTTTGATTGGTTTGGTTGGCTAAGGATTGTAAGGTTTGTTCAAAAAAAGCTATTTTATAAAATGGGATAATTATTGCGAGCATTCCTCTATAACTTCTTTTGTTTTTTCTAAATATGCATTACCCCATTTTTGACATGGCTCTAAGTGGTTTCCTTCTGCCCATTCATTCCAAGCGTTTATAAATAAAAAACTCTCTGGCATGTTTTTCCATGTAAAGTTTTTAATGATATATTTTAACCATTCTCCATATTTTTCAGGTGTTGAATGATGTAATATAAATGGTTCTATTTTTCTTCTCGCAGAATTATCCCACATTGGTGTAATCCCTGGATAAACATCTTTTTGAAAGCCTAAATCCATTTGAATTTTTGAATAGTTTTCGTAATCATAATAATACTCTAACTTTTTAGGATTAGCTTTTGATTTGATTCTCAATTTACTCTTAATTCTTTGTATCAGCTTGTCCTTCCAATTCATACTATAAAAAACTGGATTCCTCTGTGTCCCAAAAGATGGTTTAAACTGAAATCCAAAATCAAAACCAAACTCTGAAGGATTAAAAGAATGTTCTTTATTTTGTGCAAAACCGATGTATAAATCCGGAAAACCAGCTTTTTTAACTTCGTTTCTCCAAACATGTATGGTTTTTTGAATATCAGGGAATAACCTTGGTCTGTAAACAATAAAAATTGGAGCCCCATTTACTTTAATATATCTCGAATCCTTAAAATAGGAAATTAAATGTAAAATATGTTGAATATCGTCCTCTTCACTGTATTCTTGCTTTATCAAAACATGTTTTTCTCCCCCGTCCCACACTCTTGTCCAGTTTTCATTAGCCCAGCATAACATAAAAGGCAAATCTTCTTTTGGATTATTTAATTTTCTATCCAAAGGTTCATGCAACAAACGTTTGCCATTAAACCAATAATGATAATAACAAAAACCATAAATACCGTAATGCTTAGCCAACGCTTCTTGTGCCAATCGAGATTCTTCTAATCTCAAATCATAAAAACCTAAATCAGCCGGCAAATGAGGTTGGTAATGTCCTTCAAATCTTGGTTTTGCTTTGGTTACATTGGTCCATTCTGTAAATCCTTTGCCCCACCAATCATCATTTTCAGGAATGGGATGAAACTGTGGCAAATGAATGGCTATGGGTTTGATTTTTTGCATCTACTTCTTGCTTAATAAATTATTTAAAATTTGGTATATTTCCTCTCCTGTTTTATGTATATCAAAATTATCTAAAATTCTTTTTTTTAAGTTATTTCCAAGTACCAGTCTCTTTTCTTTGTCTTTTAATAATAAAATTATTTCATCTGCCATGATGTTTAAATCAAATGCCTCTACTGCAACTCCTGCATCTTCTTTTATCAACTCTTCAGTTCCTCCACAATTTTTAAAACAAATAATTGGTATGCCATGTATGCCAACCTCTAAATTTACTGTCGGAAACGGATCTTCTCTTGACAACATTAAAAATAAATCTAAATCAGCAAAGTACTCACTAACCTGAGGGATGGAATGTATAAAATGAATATTTGAACGGTATTTACTGTTCTCCCAATCTTTTCGTATGATGCTGTTTACATCACCACCAAACCAAACAAAATGAATATTTAAATGCTTGTATTTTTCAAAAACGAAATTAGCAAGTGGAACAAATAAATCTTTTCCTTTTCTAAATGATTCTATACCACATGCACCTATTACAATATCAGAGTTATTTGTACCTAGCAAACCTGCTATGCTTTTTTTGGTTTGATTTTGAAGTTGTAAAGTGTTTACATATTCATATACTAATTGAATTTTTTTGTTTTCAATACCATATTTTTCAATAATTAATTTTTTAACAGCGTTAGATGCAACCAAATAACGATATTGCTTTTTTGCAACAAACTTTGATTGATTTAACCAATAATTCATTTCGTGCACATGAATTAAAACTGGAATATTAAATGAATCTATTTGGTTTAATATCTCTTGATTCATTACCGTATTGCTGTATACCAAGTCAATTTTATTAGACCATAAAAGGTATTTTAACCAAATATGAAAAAACTTTATCGAAATTTTATTTTTTGGATAAGTATAAAAGTGATCAAATTGTTGAAACTCATTTAACAACTCTCCTTCTCCCATAATCAATACATGAATAACCACATCTGATTTATTGCTTTTAAGCCATTTCAAGTAGTTTAAAAGTAATAATTGGGCACCTGCCCTATAGCAATCATGGGTAATAAAAAGAATTTTTTTCATAAATTGTTAACTAAAGAGTTTAAAATATATTTTTTTTAACTCTTTATAAATTTTAGTCTTTTTAATATTAAGTAAAGAATTGCTATTTTGAATGCTTATTTTTGGACTGGCAGTTAATTTAATATATTCATTTGGATAGTAACCAAAAGTGTATTTAACATTTTTTAATATTAAATCAAACAACATGTTATGGTCTAAATAATTAAAATCAACTTTTTCATTTATAAAAAAGGACAGTTCTTTATTTATCATGAAATCCATAAACTTACCAAATAATACAATTCTTTCTTGTAAGCTTTCTTTATTTAGCCATTCTGAAATTATAAAATCATCATTTAAAGAATTTACTTCATAACAAATGTTTTTGTTACTCAATAAGGATTTTCCAAGTTGTAAGACTGGCTTTTCATAAATTAATGACTCAAAATTAGCTGTTGAATTTACAGAGCATACATAATCTGATTGCTTAATACAATCAAAAATATTAATATCTTCAACCCAACTACCTTCTAAATTGTTTTTGCTTAAACATTCTAGGAATTGTTCATTATCATCATTATACCAGGGGTGTTTTTTTACAATAACATGATAATTGTTATGATGCTTGCTAATTTTATTAGTTAACCAATTAAAAGCATCTATATTATTTTTGTAAAGAGGTGAATAAAGAAAGTTTGAAGTATCATTATCCAATTGATTTAGAAATAAAATTATTTTTTTTTCTTGAGGAATATTTAATTTTGAACGAATGCTTAAAGTTTCATTTTTTGGTTGATCCCACCAAGTTTTTTTTATAGATAAATAGTATAACCTATAAAGATTATAATTTTCAGATGATAATTCTTGAATTTTAAGTTCATTTATATTGGTTTTAGCTATTTTAGTATTAGCAGTTATCCCTTCAAAATCAAAATGCCAAGTATTAGGTAAACAACCTCTTTCAAAGTAAAAAAAAGGTATTTTTTTATTAAACAGTATGTCTTTAATAATTAATTCATTTGCATGTTCGCCATTACCTAAAATTGTAACACATGGATTTAGCTCATCTAATAATTTCTTGTATTTGACTATTTTTATTTTAATTCCTAATATTTTTTTTTCAATATTTTTATTACCATACCATACATTTTCACGTTCTATATATCTAGAAATATCATAGGAATCAAAGTTGAATTTTTTATAATTTATTTCAATTTCATCTTCGGCTCTTTCAAAAAATTGAAAAGCATTGAAGTCTACGCTTTCTTTAATTTTATTATTACCAAAGACATAAAGTTCAAAACCTTTATCTTTTAGTAACTTAGATAATTTATTCCAATAAATTATTTCTAATTTAGAAAAATTGATATAACCGAATACTAAAATATTTTTTTTCAATTCTATTTCCAATTTAAATGATGGATATTCCCATCAAAAGGTTCATTTAACCCTTTTGGTAAGTAATCACTTAAAAGAGTAATATCACCACTATCATAACTCAATTCAGGTAATTCTTTAATAGTCTTTTTTTGCAGAACTACACTTATATTATATCCATATGATTTAATTGATGCCTCCTTACAATTAAATCCTGCTAAAACTAATTGATATAGTAGTAACCCTGCATTCCATAAAGTCACGTGTCCACCAACAATCTCGTGTTTTAATGGTGGGGCTGTAATTGCAAGAATGCCGTTCTCTTTCAAATCATTAAATATTTTTTTCAAAAATAAATTAGGGTTAGGTTGATGCTCTAAAACGTGTGATGCCCAAATTAAATCGAACTTTTTATTAAAATTATATGAGTAATAATCCCCAAAAACACATGCATGTTTAGAACTCCTTTTTTCAAAATAAACTGACTTACCAAAATCAATTGAAGTTACATTTTTATTGAAAAGTTTAAATATGTCACTGTGTTTTCCCTCTCCGCTACCTACATCAAGAACATCTTCAAACTCATAATTTTTTATTACATATTGTAAAGTCTCTCCAGCAAATGGAACTTGATCAAAAGGTGAATATACTTCACCATTTAAAACATTTTCAACATTTTGTTTTTCATTTTTTTTTAATGGTTTTTCATTTTTTTGTAAAACAATTAACTTTAACCCAATTCTTTTTAAAAATTTATTTATCAAATATCTCATTACAATTCTCTATTAGAATAAATATAATTAGGTGGTCCTTTAAATTCAATTAATTCATTATCTTCAAAATCATTGATGTTTTTAAAAACAACATCTTCAAATTCAAATATTGGAATATAAGTAAAATTGTAATATTTCTTTAAAAGTTTATCAGTTTCAAAAAACTGTTGGTTATAAATTTCTATTTGAATTATAGCATTTTTATTTCTTCTAAAAAAAATATCTCCACCTTCAATAACATCTTTTTCAGCACCTTCAACATCAATTTTTATAAAGTCAAAATTATCATTTATCAGTAGATTATCTAGGGTTGTAACTCTAACTTTTTGAGATTTATCATTTATAAAAACTTCTTTAAATTGTTGAGGCCACAGATTATTAAGTGAATGACCTTGATTATGTGTAGTAGATAAAAAAATATTTGTTTCTCCTTCAAAATTTGAAATCGCTAGATTGTAAGCTTTTATATCGGTTGTTTTTAATTTTTTTAACCTATCAAATAATTCTTTAACTGGTTCAAACGCATAAACTTCTCTAGCTCCAAATGACAAATACAATAATGAAGTAAAACCAATATTTGCTCCAAGATCCAATACTTTATAGCCTTTATTAATTAATTTTTGTGCTAAGTAAAAATCATTATTCTTTATTGAACTATAATAATTTTTCTCATGTGGTTTAGTTAAATCTAAGAACAATTTAATTTTGCCGATTTTAATATATTTTTTAAAAATATCTAACATAATTTTGATCCTTTTAGCATTACTGGACTATCTAAAGATAATTCATTAATGATTTTAATTTCATTTAAATTTTGCACCCATAATAACACCTTTTGTTCATTATGCTCTAGTGTAATAGAAAAAGTATAAAATCCCGTATTTAAAAAAATATTTATTAAGTCAATAACTAATGTATTCTCACCTAAATTAAAATCAAAAAAATCACCATTAAGTTTTGAATTATATTGAGCAACCGGTACCATTTCTTTACTTATTAAAAATATATTTAGTACAGCATCTTTAATATTTATATTTGATTTTAATTTAATGATAACTTGAAGTTTTTTTATCAAATCCGAATATGTTTGTTTTTCAGTTTTTAACTCTAGCAATTCAATTTTTTCATTAATTATGTAGTTAACTACATTTACAAATTTGTTATCATTGTAATAAGCTTCAATCACTTTAGCATTAACTCCACTTAATTTGATTTTTCCATTACTAAGTAATACTGAACTAGTACATATTTTTGAAATTTGAGGCATGGAATGTGATACAAAAATAAAAGCTGTTTTCGACATTAGTTCTGAAATTCGTTGATAACACTTACCTCTAAATCCTACATCTCCCACAGCCAAAACTTCATCTATCAACAATATATCCGGTTCCATTTGGGCAGCAATGGCAAAGCCCAATCGCACCCGCATGCCCGAGCTGTAATTTTGCACAGGCATGTCTATAAACTCCTCCAACTCAGCAAAGGAAATGATCTCTTGTAGTTTGGCGTTGATTTCTTCTTTGCTAAAACCAATTACTGCACCGTTGTTGTAAATGTTTTCTCTACCGGTAAGTATTGGGTTAAACCCTGCTCCTAGCTCAATCAAAGCACCAATTTTGCCATGCATGGTAATGGTGCCCTCATCTGGAGCAATAATGCCATTGAGCATTTTTAGCAAGGTACTTTTGCCTGCACCGTTGTGTCCGATGAGTCCCAAACACTCTCCTCTACGCACTTCAAAACTCACGTCTTTTACAGCCCAAAACTCATCTTTTCGCAAGTCTTGTTTGGTGTTTTTTCCTAAAATGCCATGCACCAAATCACTAAAGCCATAAGCCAAGCTCTTTTTGAGGTTTTTGGCAAATTTTTTCGAAACGCCTTCTGCTTTAATCAATACTTCTCCCATACCTATGCACTCATTCGTTCGGTAATAATTGGAATAGATACGCGATATACTACCAATGCCATCAAAAATAATAAAATACTTAGCAAAACAAATCCAATCCAAAAAGGTCCATATTCCAACGGAAATCCGGTAAGTACCTGTCGTAAATCTTGCATCAAATACGCAATCGGATTCCATCGCATGATTTCGTACATCAAGCCTTCTTTCGGAAAAGCATATACCACCGGAGTGATGTACATTAAAAACTGCATGCCTATTGGGATCATTCTTCCCACATCGTTGTACAGCAATCCAATGGGGGTGAGCAATATGCCAATGGAAATAAAAAACAAAACAGATACCAATAACAAGGGTATAAACCAAACCATGTCCCAAGTTGGTATCCTTTGGTAAAACACCATAAATACTACTATGATGGAAAATTTTAATAGCATATTTACCCCATACTTTAAGCATCCTAAAGTTATTAATGCTTCCTTATCAAAATTCACTTTGGTTAAAATAGATTGGTTGCCTTTCACACTTTGGGTGGTTAATTGTAAGGCCTCGCCAAACAAGCTCCACAATGTGGTTCCAATAATTACAAACAACGGATACGGTACATTGGTTTCGGAAAGTTTTATAGTACCGGAACCTTGTAAAAAAATCCACACCAACGAATTGATGATTAATGGGGCAAATGCCCAAAACACTCCTAGCAACGACTGCCGATATTGGGCTTTTAAATCGCGTAATGCCAACTGCTTGGCCAAATAATAAGAATTTTTAAATCCTAATAAACTGGCTTGTAGTATTTTGGTAAATCGGTATTGTTTGTTACTGCTATAGACTCTTTTTTCTAACGCCATAAAGTCAAATTACGGGTTAAATATAGCTTATTTTGGGTTACCGAAAAATTGTTTAGGATGAATGTTGGAAATTGGTTGTTTAACTGTTTATTCGTTCGATGACCGATTGCCGATTGCCGATGACCGATTGCCGACAACCGCAACCGAGAATCGAATATCAAATATAAAATATAAAATATAAAATATAAAATATTTAAGAAGGCTGTAAGCTGTAAGCAAAAATCCGAGAATCGAATATCGAATGTCGACTATTAACCATCAACAAATCATCGGTGGTCGAACATCGATGGTCGCAAGTCGATTCAACACATAAACAAATAAACACTTAAAAAAGGGGTTTTGTTCGATAATGGTTACAGGTTTGTTGCAGAAATGTCCCTAAAATCAAGGGTTTTAGCAAGGTTTCTGCAACCATTCTGCAACAAATGTGCCGGAAAGCCTGTAAATACTAGGGTTAACGAGGAGTGTATTATAGGTAAATTTGTAAATGAGCGAATTTTTAAAAGTCTTAGGCTGTAAGCTTTAAGCTATAAGCGTTAGGCATTAAGCAATAAGCGTTAGGCTAATTTTAATTGCCATTGTTATTGTCATTGATTTTGTCATTGATTTTGACATTGATTTTGACATTGATTTTGACATTGATTTTGTCATTGATTTTGTCATTGATTTTGTCATTGATTTTGTCACTGATTTTGTCACTGATTTTGTCATTGATTTTGTCATTGATTTTGTCACTGATTTTGTCATTGATTTTGTCATTGATTTTGTCATTGATTTTGTCATTGATTTTGTCATTGATTTTGTCATTGATTTTGTCATTGATTTTGTCATTGATATTTCGATTGCCATTGTCATTGCTATTAATAAAGTATAGATAAAGTATAGATAAAGTATAGATAAAGTATAGATAAAGTATAGATAAAGTATAGATAAAGTATGGATAGTGTATGGATAGTGTATGGATAGTGTATGGATAATGTATATCTGAGTTATCTTAAGTTGGTGTTGATTTTTAATGCTTTAGGCTATAAGCAATAAGCTTTAGGCATTTTTTTGGATGATATTATTTGCTTTTAGTAGCTGACCCGAGCCAAGCGAACAGACGAAGTAACCAACCCCGAGGTTTCGGGACAGCATGATAGGGTTAGTAAGTTTGTCATTCCGAACTTGTTTCGGAATCTCATTAAAGTTCATTGGCAAGCTATATAACAATTTACATTACAACAAATCCTTTGGACGTAACTTCCATAAATCATCCCAATTGGGATTTGATTCCTCTATCAAATTAATTTTCCAATCGCGATGTCATCGTTTTAATTGTTTCTCTCTCGCGATAGCATCGTTTATATATTGGAACTCCTCAATGTATACCAATATTTTTAATTTATATTTTGCAGTAAATTTACTTCCTTCTCCTGTGTTATGTTGTTCCATACGATCATCTATTGCTGCGGTAACTCCAATGTATAGTGTCCTTTTGGCTTGTTGGTAACAATGCATACCCAATAGTTGTGATAAACTCTTCTAAGCATGATCAAAATGAATTGTATTTCAAATCTGGGAAAATTGAAGTTAAAAGTCAAGATGTAAATAGATGCTGAAACAAGTTCAGCATGACAAAAATAGAGAGATGCTGAAACGAGTTCAGCATGACACTCCTCACCCCTCACAACTTACCCCTCACAACTTACCCCTCACAACTCACAACTCACAACTCACAACTCACAACTCACAACTCATAACTCCCCCCTCACTCCTCACGTCTCACTCCTCACTTCTTAAAATACTCACTATACATATCAAAGCTTTCTTGAAGAATTTGCAAAGCAGTTTCTTTACCAAAGAATTCTTCCACTTGTACGGTTTTGTTTTCCAATTTTTTGTAGTCTTCAAAAAAGTTACGTAACTCGGCAATGGTATGCGGAGGAAGTTCAGAAATATCTTCGATATGGTTTACACTTGGGTCTCCGGCACTTACAGCAATTAATTTGTCGTCTGCTTCTCCGTTGTCTAACATTCGCATGACACCAATAATTTTAGCTGGCACCAAACACATCGGAACCACTTTTACTTGGGTAATGATTAAAATATCCAAGGGGTCTTTGTCTTCGCAGTAGGTTTGCGGAATAAATCCGTAGTTGGCAGGATAGTACATCGCAGAATAAATCACACGGTCTAAACGCAACATACCGCTGTCTTTGTCTAATTCATATTTTGCTCTGCTACCTCTCGGAATTTCAATAATTCCGTTTACAATTCCGGGCAAATCTTCTCCCGGACTTACATGGTGCCAAGGGTTGAATAATTCTTTTTTCGTGCTCATTACTTTGGGTTCAAGTTTAATATTACCTATTTAAAGCCAAGATCAAAAGTTTTATAATTTTGATAAAGACTTTCTGGGATTTTGTTTATGTGTTTATTTGTTTAAGAATTTATTTACTTTAGCTTTATTAAAAAGTTGTTTTATGTTTAAAATGCTGGCAAAAATAAATAAATTCTTGTTACCTTCCTTTACCAAACAAGGGGTAAACCCAATGAAATTGAAGCCTTGGCAAAAGGCAATATTGGGTTGGAAATACTATGTAACTTGCAGAGCTTTAGATAATCAATAGGTTACAATACTTTTATACGGAATACTTTGCAATTTTTGGTTGGCATGTAAAAAAGTCAATTCTAACAAAAAATTAACGTGTACCACTTCACCGCCTAATTGTTGCACCAATTTTACCACAGCATCTATGGTGCCACCTGTTGCCAACACATCATCGTGAATCAATACTTTGTCACCCGGTTGGATGGCATCGGTATGCATTTGCAATACGTTAGAACCATATTCTAAATCATAAGCTATTTCGATGGTTGCAAAAGGCAACTTACCTGGTTTTCGAACAGGAACAAATCCGGCTTGTAAGGCTAAAGCCAACATGGGGGCAAAGAAAAAACCACGACTCTCTACTCCAATTACTTTATCGATTTTTTGATTTCCTATAGCTTGCAACCAAGTTTGTTGGCAATAAGCCATAGCTTTGGGGTTTAATAACAAAGGAGAAATGTCTTTAAACATTACTCCCGGAATGGGAAAATCAGGAATATCGCGAATGAGGTTTTTAATTTCCATTTTTTCAAATTTGTGTTTGCAAGTTAATCAAAAAACTCTATATTTGCACCCACAAAAAAGGCCTCGTAGTTCAACTGAATAGAATACTTGATTACGGCTCAAGCGGTTACAGGTTTGAATCCTGTCGAGGTCACGAATAAATCCTATAAAACAAAAAAAACGCCAAGTTTACTTGAGCGTTTTTTTTGTTTTATAGGATTTTCAAAGCGGAGCTTTGCAGGATGTTGCGAAGCAAAATCCTGGATTCGTGATGACTGAATCTTCTTATAAGTTAAAGCCAATAAAGTTAAAAGTTAAGATGCTGAATCAAGTTCAGCATGACAGCATTAGAAATGTAGAACATGGCTTTACAAAATATTGCGAAGCAAAATCCTGCATTCGTGATGAGTGAATCTTCTTATAAGTTAAAGCCAATAAAGTTAAAAGTTAAGATGCTGAATCAAGTTCAGCATGACAGCATTAGAAATGTAGAACATGGCTTTGCAGGATGTTGCGAAGCAAAATCCTGCATTCGTGATGAGTGAATCTTCTTATAAATTAAAGCCAATAAAGTTAAAAGTTAAGATGCTGAATCAAGTTCAGCATGACAGCATTAGAAATGTAGAACATGGCTTTACAAAATATTACGAAGCAAAATCCTGGATTCGTGATGAGTGAATCTTCTTATAAGTTGAAGCCAATAAAGTTAAAAGGTAAGATGCTAAATCAAGTTCAGCATGACAGCATTAGAAATGTAGAACATGGCTTTACAAAATATTACGAAGCAAAATCCTGCATTCGTGATGAGTGAATCTTCTTATAAATTAAAGCCAATAAAGTTAAAAGTTAAGATGCTGAATCAAGTTCAGCATGACAGCATTAGAAATGTAGAACATGGCTTTGCAGGATGTTGCGAAGCAAAATCCTGCATTCGTGATGAGTGAATCTTCTTATAAGTTGAATCTAGCTAATTTAGAAGAAGCACATTTAAATAGTGTTTAGTTTAAACAAATTGTAGATATTGAATTTCATTAAACTAAAAAAGTTTTAACTTACCCAAAAACCCAAAACTTCTTTCTCTATCCATTTTTTACCGTTCCAATAATAATAAACCGTTACACCACTTCCACATAAAGGACCACAAACAACACCTATTTTTACAATTACTTGATTGTATTTTTCGTTAAAAACTGGGTTAGATACCGATAAATATCCGGTATTATTACAATAATCATCTAACCATTTAAAAAACGGAACTTTATTGTTTTCTAAAGAATCTAATTTTTTTTGGGTGATGATTATTTTATTATTCAAACTAGACTCAAATAGAAATGCGGAAAAGTACATTTTTTCTTGAAATGCTAAATGTTTGGTGTTTTTTATTTTCAAATGCAAACTGGCAATTGTTTGAAAGTCAAAATCACTAGGTGGAAATTTATTTGAAGAAATTATACAAGCAGGTTCATTAAAATAATTCGAATAATCAATTTTTAGTTGGTCAAAAAGAGATTGTCCTTTTTCATAATATAAGTTGTTTGGTTTGGTTGATTTTTCATTACATCCCAAAATAGAACATAAAACAACCAAAGCAAACAAGTAAAATAATTTGTTTAGAAATACATTTTTAAACATTTAGAAATAAGGAATTAAGGAATACATTAAGTTTAAAAAACGCATTTAGCTTAAAGCTTATTGCCTAAAGCTACAACCCTTCATCCGGAAACACCTTACCAGGATTCATGATGCCATTTGGATCAAACACCTTTTTGATGCCTTTCATCAATTGTAAAGTCAATGGCGAAAATGCAATTGGCATGTAATTTTTTTGCACCCAACCAATGCCGTGTTCACCGGACAAGGTGCCACCTAACCGAACCGTAAGTTCCATGATTTCATGAATACCTTTCGGGACTTCGTTTTGCCATGCCTCTTCCGAAAGATTTCCTTTCACAATGTTGATGTGTAAATTACCATCGCCTGCATGGCCATAACAAACCGATTGAAAGCCGTATTTTTTTCCTATCGATTTTACTCCTAAAAGCAATTCCGGTAAAGCAAATCTTGGTACCACCGTATCTTCTTCTTTGTACACCGAATTGCTTTTTACTGCTTCTGCCACTTTTCTTCGCAATTTCCACAAGCTATTTTTAGATTCTTCTGTATCTGCAAACAAAATTTCATCAATTGAAAAAGCTTCTAATACAGGCATCAAAGCTTCTGCTTGCTTCATCAAATAATCTTGGTCGTTGCCATCTAGCTCTATCAACAAATGGGCTTGGTGGTTATCTTTCACCAAAGAGGCATCTTCTTGTAAGTGTTGAATAGACCAATCTAAGGCATCTTTCTCCATAAATTCTAATGCACTTGGCACAATGCCAGCTTTAAAAATGGCAGCCACCGCTTGGCAAGCTTCTTCCATTTTGTAAAAAGGAACCAACATTAAAATTTGGTTAGAAACTGCTGGAATCAACTTTAAAACAATTTTGGTAATTACCCCCAAAGTGCCTTCGCTCCCAACCATCAATTGGGTAAGATTATACCCTGTTGCATTTTTTAGGGTATTGGCTCCTGTCCAATGTACAGATCCATCTGGCAACACCACTTCAACATTTAATACAAAATCTTTGGTTACCCCATATTTCACTGCTCTTGCACCTCCTGCATTTTCGGCTACATTTCCACCTATACTACAGCTCCCTTTGCTGCTTGGATCTACCGGGTAAAACAAACCGTGTTTTGCAACCTCATCTTGCAATACTTGTGTGATTACACCTGGCTCCACGGTAACTTGTAAATTATCTGTATCGATATGTAAAATGCGATTCATTTTTTCCATACTCAATCCAATGCCGCCATGTACAGAAAGAGCTCCCCCACTCAATCCGGTTCTTGCTCCTATAGGAGTAACCGGAATTTGGTGTTGGTTAGCAAATTGCAACAATGCTACAATTTGGGAAACTTCGGTAGGTTTGGCTACCACATGCGGTGGAAAACAAAAATCTTCAGTTTCGTCTGAGCCATATTGTTTTAACACTTCTTCTTGCCAAAATAAAATTTCAGGTGAAACGATTGTGGTTAATTGCGATAAATTGGGATACATGCCTTTAAATTATGCCACTAAATTACAATAAAAGAAAGATACCTGAAAAAGCCCGTTTGGTAAATGCAATTAAAAAGTTAGTATCTTTACCTTTCAAAGCGAACTCATGTCGGGAATCAACGAAATTAAAGGAATCTCCAATCCAGATGGCATCAATCCGAAGGTGCTTCATCGGGTAAAAAATCTTCGTAACAAACCTATCGACACCACCGAAATTGCATCTAAAATTTTACAAGGCGATGTGGTAGCATTGAGTCAAGGAATTACTTTGTTGGAAAGCAACCAACCCAAGCATGCCGAATTGGCCAGTGAAATCATGCAACAAACTTTTGCGGGCACCAACACTACCTCTATTCGAATTGGCATTACCGGAGTTCCTGGAGTTGGTAAAAGTACTTTTATCGAAGCCTTTGGGACTTATTTAACCGAATTGGGCTTGAGAATTGCGGTATTGGCCATTGATCCGAGCAGCAGCATCAGTAAAGGCAGCATTTTGGGTGACAAAACGAGAATGGAACAATTGGCAAGAAATCCAAGAGCATTTATCCGACCTAGTGCATCCGGAAGTTCATTAGGTGGGGTTGCAAAAAAAACCAGAGAAGCGGTGTTGCTTTGTGAAGCAGCCAAATTTGATGTGGTATTGATTGAAACCGTTGGAGTTGGCCAAAGTGAAACCACCGTACATGGCATGGTAGATTTTTTCTTGTTGCTAAAATTAGCAGGTGCTGGTGACGAACTTCAAGGCATCAAAAGAGGTATTATGGAAATGGCAGATGCCATTGTAATTAATAAAGCAGATGGCACTAATGTAAAAAATGCACGGATTGCCAAAGCCGATTTTATGCGAGCCTTACATTTGTTTCCACCCAAAACAAGTGGCTGGACTGTGCCTGTTTTGTTGAGTAGTGCTACAGAAAAAATAGGAATTGCTGAAATTTGGGAACAAATAGAAAATTTTAAAACAACTACCACACAAAACGGTTATTGGAAACAACACCGAAAAGAACAACAAAAGCAATGGATGTTGGAATATTTAGAAGAGCATTTAAAAAATTATTTTTTTAACGATTCTCAAGTGAAAGAAAATTGGAATGAAATAGAGCAAAATGTGATGCTAAGCAAACAATCTCCTTACGAAGCTGCCAACCAACTGTTGCAACTATTTTATTCCAATAAAAAACTCCCCTAACATGGTAGAGGAGTTTTAATTTAAATGGATCATGTATTGGCATTACAAAGCTTTTCCCATTTTTCTGCAAGTTGTAACTCTCCATTAAGCTGAAACTGAGTTTCTTCGTCATATAACTCTAAATTAACCTCTTTGATTGCAGTAGATTTAGGCTCCAAATGCAAGTAGATTTTTTTAATTAATTGGTTGTTGAACGAATTTCCTTTATGGTTTGCAGTTTTTTTCTTGACTTGTATAGGTTGGTAGTTTTTTAAAATTATTTTTTCTTCTACTACCAATTCTTCTAAGTTTTTCACAAAGAACAATTCTCGTTTATTTTGATCTATGCCAATAATGGCATCATTTAACACATCAAAAGTTGTGATACTACTTCCGGAAGAAGCAGCCAATTGGTTAATTGATTGTATTAGTTTTTGTTTTTTGTTTTTTGAATGACGATTCATTAAAATAAAAGGTGCAGCACAAAGCAATAGTACTACCAATCCTATGATTAAATTTGGTAAATCCATGGTTTTAAGTATTTTGTTTTTTTAAATAGTAAAATTGGCCTAAGCCACGATTATAAAAACATACTTAACCAAAGGAATGAAAATGATAAAATAGTGATAAGATTTGTTTGGACAACTCCCTATTAGAAAAGGAATTTTTTGTAGTACTTTTCCAAGAATATGTGAAATAATCTACGGAAAATTCTTCTGAATAAAACTTAAACCCTTGCAGAAAATCAACTGGAAGGTTGTTTTTGGGGAAATACTTGTAAAGGCTTTCAGAAGGAGGTGTGTGAGAAAAATACTTTCCTTGGTAGATGGAAAAATACTTTTGCGAAGTGGTATGGCTATTGGTTTTACTTTCTAACTGAAAAGGAACTAAAAGTACCAATTGTGTTTGTATCCAGAGATACAAAAACATCCAAAAAAAGGAACCAATAGTAAGCAAACGATTTTTCACGGTACAAATATACTTAGGAAAGTATGTAGAAAATTGATATTCAATATTTAATTTAAAAGGTTTATGAATCTCTTAAAATTTTCTCCATCTTTTTACCCTTTGCCAATTCATCTACCAACTTATCTAAATAACGAACATTTCTAGTCAATTCATTTTCTATTTCTTCTACTCTATAGCCACAAATAACACCTGTAATTAATGATGCTTTTGGATGCAATTGAGCCCTTTCAAAAAAAGTTTTAAAAGTAACTTTTTCTTCCATTAGTTTTTGAATGTCGGCAGAATTAAAACTGGTTAACCATTCGATTACTAGGTGAAGTTCTTCTACCGTTCGTCCCTTACGCTCTACTTTATTTACATAATGCGGGTACACCGATGCAAATGTCATGGTGGCAATTCGTTGGTGGTGTTCTTCTGAAGGAGTCATGGACATGATTTCTTATTTGGTTACTGAAATGGATACATCAATTTGAACGTATGGATAGGCCTTTTTGTCCATCATTTGGTTATCATGATGGAAAAGGTTCCATTTTCCGTTGGAATACAACCATGTGTTGGTGGAATTAGTTGGCTCAAATCTAAAATTTGGTTGGTATTCCACCCGTTGAAGTGTTAAATTGGTTCCGTATTCCGTTGCTTTCCATTCAAATTTATTTTCAGGCAAAACAATAGTTTCTAAAGCTATCAATACGCCGTTTTTTGGAATTTTAATTCCAATATTTTTCACATCAACCTCAATTTCTAAAACATTGCTTTCTTTTACCTCTACTAAAATAGGACTTTGGTGTATTAGTTTGATAGGTTTGCTGTTTTCATCCACTTCGTAAAACCTCATCAAAAACTTGGATCTTGCTTGCCGGTTATTTAATTTAATTCGAACCTTTTTGAGCATTGTACCGGTTTGTTGCAAATCCTTGTTCGGAAAGAATTTGGAAAACATATATGGTATTCCGGGATTGAGATAAACTTGTTGGGGTTGATAAGTGGCATTCCTTTGTAAAATTTTCACTTTTGGAACATGCATCAATTCTTTACTTTCTTCATTTGGAAACAAAACAATAGGATTGGTTAATTGGTTTGAAGCAATTAACTTTCTTTCAAAACCCACCACATCTATTACCAAAGTATCCGTTTGCGAAATGTTTGGCAATTCAAACAAACCATTTTGATTGGTAGAGGTTCCAAAATTATTTTCAACTAGCCAAATATTGGCATAGGCTACCGGTTTTTTTGATTCGCTATGTACTACTTGAAAGGCATTTTGTGCGGACACAGTAACCAATCCGAAAAGAAAAAAAGAGAGCAACTGCTTCATATATTAATTCAAATACATTAGCAATGTACTAAAAATTTACTTATTAAAATTCGCTATGCCATCTTTTAACCAATCTCTAAAATAAGAAATATCAGAATTGTAGGTTCTTGGTCCGTTGGATATGGTTTTTCCCTCCGTATCTAATACCAAATAATAAGGTTGCGAATTGGTTTTGTATTTTTCAATTTGAAAATCGCTCCATAAATTCCCCACACTCTTAATGGTTCTTCCGGTAGTTTTGGAAATGTATTGTTTGCTTTCCGGTAATTTTTCTTTTTCATCTACATACAACGAAACCAACACCACTTGCTCTCGTAGCATTTGCAATACCGTTGGATCTGACCAAACAAAATCCTCCATTTTTCTGCAATTTTCACAACCATGTCCGGTAAAATCTAATAACACTGGCTTGTTAACTTTTTTGGCATAAGCCAAACCTTCCTCATAATCTAAAAATGCGGTAAGTCCGTGGGAAATTACTTTGGTTTTATAATTGCCTTCTACCAAATTAGCGTTTGCAACACTACCTCCACTGCCCCCTACGCCTTGAGGACTCTCGCTGTAATACAATGGAGGTGGAAATCCACTGATCAATTTTAAAGGTGCTCCCCACAAACCGGGAATTAAATATATGGTAAACGAGGTAACCAACAAAGCCATTAACAATCTACCGGTTCCGATTGGTGCATTCGGATTGTCGTAATTCAAGGTAATTCTGCCAAACAAGTACATAGCCCAAGCTCCAAAAACAGCAATCCAAATGGCTAAAAATACTTCTCTTTCCAACAAATGGGTTTGAGAAACCAAATCGGCTTTAGATAAAAATTTGAAAGCCAATGCCAATTCTAAAAATCCTAATGAAACTTTCACGGTTTGCATCCAACCTCCCGATTTTGGTAAGGAATTTAACCATCCCGGAAATAAGGCAAACAACATAAATGGCAATGCAATGGCTAATGAAAACCCTAACATTCCAACAATTGGTGCAATACCTCCTTTGGAAGAGGCTTCTACCAATAAAGTTCCTACAATAGGCCCGGTACACGAAAAAGAAACGATGGCCAATGCCAATGCCATAAAAAATATCCCAACAATACCAGAACGGTTAGATTGTCCGTCGATTTTATTGGCCCATGATTGTGGCAATACAATTTCAAATGCTCCTAAAAAGGAAATAGCAAAAACAATTAATATGGCAAAAAACAACAAGTTAAAGAACACACTTGTCGACATTTCGTTTAAAGAATCTGCCCCAAAAATGGCCACAATTACCGTTCCTAAAGTCACATAAATAATTACAATAGAAGCACCGTAAAAAATGGCATTGCGAATACCTTTGGCTCTGTTTTGACTCTGCTTGGTAAAAAAGCTCACTGTTAACGGAATCATCGGAAATACACAAGGGGTAAGTAATGCGGTAAACCCAAATAAAAATGCAACCAAAAAAATACTCCACAAGTTTTTTTCTTCTGGTACAGTTGTATTAGTTGTGGAAGATTTTTCCACGGTATTGTTTTCTATACTCAAAACTTCTTCGATGGTATCGTTGGAGGCTTGCTCTAATTCAATTTCGGTTGCATTGGGAGAAGCAACAAAGGCTTCCTTGTTTAAAGCAGGCAACACAAAATCGAATTTTTTATACAATTGGATGCACTGTTCTTTACATGCTTGGTAGCTTACTTCTACAGGAATCGACTTGACATTGGCATTCAATACTTTGATTTTTTGGTAAAAAGAAGCCTTGTCTGCAAAGTAATACTCATCTACTCCAAAAATATCATTAAAGACTTTTTTATACGGACTCTCTACGGTTTTGCCAATCAGTTGGTAATTGCCTTTTTGGTTTTGGTAATCATACTCTGTTGGAAGTGGTCCACCATCTGGAGTAAATTGCGAATACATATGCCAAAACGGGTCTATTTTTACTTCGTAATGCAACGTAAATTCGGTTTCGGAGTTTTTCTCCACACGGGTAGTCCATTTCACCGGATCTGCCATTTGTGCTTGGGCCAAAAACAATCCGAGAAACAAAAAGTATAACGAGCGAAAAAGAGTTTTTGTGGTATTCATTATTTTGTGTTGGACATTAAAGTTAATTGAACGATGTGTTTGGTTTTAGAGGTGATTTTAAATCGATTGTCCATTCGATGGCCAACCACCCAAACAATTTGGTTATCGGAACAAAGCACCCAAGCGTTTTCTTTATCGATGATAGAAAATTTCTCGTCTTTAAAAAACTTAGATAGCTTTTTCTTTCCTTGCATTCCGAAGGGGTAAAAGTAATCTCCTTTTTGCCATCTTCGCAATTGTAAGGGCAAATTTAACGAATCTTTATCGAGATACACTACCGAAGCATCTGTTTCAAATTCCGTTGGAATTACTGTGCATTCCTTCCACTGCAAATCGATTGGTAAATTTAAAGATGAAGAAGTAACTTCATAAACTTCTTCTTCCTCATGCAACGTTAGTGGTTGCAATAACAATTGCTCTCTGTTTTTTAGCAAACGAAAGTTTTTACTGTAGATGGTTTTTCCGGAGGTAGCATCTAACAATTGGTAAATGTCATCCCAAGCTGTAAATCCAAAAGGTGCCAACCATGCAAATAATATATATTGAAATCCGGGAATTAATTTTAACCGGTTTATAGGTAAGGATTGAATGTTTTCTCCCTCGCATTGGAGCAAAAATTGTAATTGGTTTTGCACCATTCCTTCCGCAAATTGCTGCACGGCTTGCAAATGCTGCATGGTTTGCAAAGCTTGGTTTAAAAACTCCGGTTGGTTTTCATTCAACAACGGAATTATTTGGTGTCGGAACCAATTGCGTTGGTAGTTGGTTTTGGCATTGCTGCTGTCTTCTCTAAATACAATTGGTTTGACCTCAGCAAAATGCAAAATTTCCTCTTTGGAAAAAGCCAATAAGGGTCGAAATATTTTATCGTTTTGTTCCGGAATGCCTAAAAGTCCTTTGATTCCGGTACCTCTTCCTAAATTAATAAAAAAAGTTTCCAACGAATCGTCTGCGTGATGAGCAGTAAGTAAAAGTTCTAAACCATTTTCTTGCATCACCGTTTCAAACCATTGGTATCGCAACTCTCTGGCAGCCATTTGAATCGAAATGCCTTGCTGCTCTGCATAAGTCAAGGTGTCAAACCTTTGCACAAAACAAGGGATTTGGTGCTGGTTACAAAAATCTTCTACCAAAGTTTGGTCTGCTTCACTATCCGAACCACGCAACTGAAAATTGGCATGGGCAACTGAAAAAGCGATAGATTGCTTTAATAACAAATGAGCCAAAACCATGCTATCAACACCACCGCTAAGGGCTAATAAGCACTTCTTATCACGTAAAAAAGCAATATGTGCTTCTTTTAATTTCATTTAGAATGGAATTCCGTAGGCTACTTGAAAAACAAAACTTCTCCCTAAACCATCTACAATTTGTTCTCTATTTAACAGTGGCATGGCAGCTATCAATTGCAATCGATGGTTGTTTTTAAAAGCATAAGTAACGTCTGCCATTAAATTAATGGTGAGTCCGTCTGTTCCAGAAATTTTCCCATTTAAAAAAGCAGGATCAAACAAAATAGGGAAATTGCTATTAAACGTGCCTTCATCTTCTGCAATTCTGTAAATAAACATGGTAGAAGGCTGTAAAGACCAACGATTAAATTTCCATAAATAGGTAGGTTTTAACAACAAATCTCCACCTCTTTTAAAAGAAACTCCATCTTTGGTGGTAATCGTATTTAGTGGTTGTTGGTAACCTAAGGTTAATTGAAATGCATGGTTGGTATAGGAAATTCCGGCAATTACATCAAAAGTTCCATTAGATGGTTCGGCATCTAAAAAAAAGGTCTCTGGGGTTGCAAAAGGTATTTTTGCTCCCAAAGTATATTGCCACTTTACCTTTTCGTTACTTGTTTTGGCATGATATGTCCCGGAAACAAACCAATCTGACAAACCAAAATTATCGATAAATCCATTGCCTCCATACTTGGAGGTGACTTTGGTAGCTAGTGAAAATTGCTTGTTTAATTGCACATGGTATTGCACAAATTGTTGCAATACATTAAACTCGTTGGTAGTTCTTTCGTAGGAAGACCCAAAGCTAATGTCGTTTTTACCAAGTTCTTTGGCTTGCATGGCACCTATGGTACAAAATCCAGCATCAGAACAACCTTGGCCATACATGAATGCAGAACCAAATAAAACTAAAAGACAGAATCTATTTTTCATATTTTTTTTTAAAACTAATCAATTTAAGTGAGAATCTGCAACATTGCTTTTGCTTTTAGCAAACATTCCTCATATTCCATTTCCGGATTGGCTTGAATGGTAATGGCACTACCTACTCCAAAGGATACGATTTTTTTGGCAGCATCGTGTTGGATGCTTCTAATCACCACATTGAAATCAAAATCTCCAGTGGGTGTAATGTAGCCAAAAGTACCACTATACCAACCTCGTTGGAAAGTTTCTAAAGCTTCGGTAATTTTCATGGCAGAAATTTTAGGAGCTCCAGTCATGCTACCCATCGGAAACGTGGCATGGATGATGTCCAGCCAATGGGTTTCCTTGCTTACTTCTGCCACAATAGTACTGATCATTTGGTGTACTTGCTCAAAGGTATAAATCCCGAAAAGTTCTTGTACTTGCACAGAATTTTTAACAGCCAAACGCGACAAGTCGTTTCGAACCATATCAACAATCATCACATTTTCCATTTGTTCTTTTGGGTCGTTTCGTAAAGCAGTTTTTAATTTTCCATCTTCTTCGTTTGTTTTACCTCGTTTTGCCGTTCCTTTGATGGGCTGTGATATAAGTTGGTTGCCTGTTCGCTTGAGATATCTTTCCGGTGAAGCACTTAATAAAAACTGCTCTCCCATTTTTGCAAAAACACTCATAGGTGCTTTAGAAATTCGATTCAACTCCTGAAACACTTGCCATGGATTTATGTTGGCATTTTTTGCCACAAACTCCATACAGTAATTGGTTTCGTATATATCTCCTCTTAGGATGTGCTGCTGTACTTTTTGCACAGCTTTCAAATAGGTTTCCTTACCAATAGAAGTGATGTTTAAACTGGATTTTTCCGTACTTTTTAAAGGATGCATTTCCTCTGTTAGAAACACATAATCAACTTCTATTTCTTGTTGTATCTCTTCGAGATAAGAAAAAAACAGTTGTCCTTTTTGAAGATAAATTATTTTCTTAGGCTGAAAGAAAAAAGCATCAGCTACTGCAACACTTGTTGCATTGGAAGAAGTTAATCCGTAGATTTGGTTTTTGTAGTCGTATGAAAAATACCCAAAATACCAATCTGGTTTTTCTTTTCTTATTTTTTGGATTTCCGCTACATCCCATTGTTGATGAATATCTGCTCCAATCAACCAATCGTAAGTAGCATAGGAGTCTTTAACATCCTCTACATTGCTTTCCAACCAAATAAAATGTGATTGTTGCCGGGTCCAAGCCAATAGTTGTTGGAACCAAGGAAAATAATCAGAAACCGGAAAACTTTTGGTTACTCGCATCAAAATTCAAATACTTTGCCATCGTCTGCCAAATGTACGGAAGAAAACACGGTTTTGGCTTCTTCCGCAAACATTTCCAAACTTTTGTAACGGGTAGAATAATGCCCTAAAATCAAATGTTGCACCCCGGCTTGTTTGGCTACCATTGCCGCTTGTTTGGCAGTACTGTGTTTGGTTTTCTCGGCCAAATCGACTTCTTTATCTAAAAAAGTACTTTCGTGGTACAAAACCGTAGCATTTGGAATACGCTGAGCCAAGGTTTCATCAAAAACAGTATCCGAACAGTAGGCATAGGATTTTGGAGGATCGGGAGCAAAAGTCAATTCCTCATTTGGAATCTCGGTACCATCTTCTAAAACCATATTTTTTCCTTGCTTGATTTTAGAAAAATACACTTGGTCAATAGGATAATTCCGAATGGCATCCATATTTAATTTGCGTTCTCCTAATTTTTCTTCCAACAAAAACCCATTACAATATATGCGGTGGTTTAACGGAATAGTGGTGACTTTATAAGAATCTGTCTCCAATATTACTTCAGGTTCTTTGGATGTTAATTCGTGAAAATACAGCGGGTATTTGGTATATGATTCTGATAATTTTAATTGCATTAGCATCAACTCTTTGATGCCTTTTGGTCCGTGAATGTGCAATTCTTTCTCTCTATTTAGTAAAGAAAACGTAGAAATCAACCCGATTAATCCAAAAAAGTGATCTCCATGTAAATGCGAAATAAATACATGGTTGATGCGAGAAAATTTGACCTGTTGTTTGCGTAATTGTACTTGCGTGCCTTCGGCACAATCAATTAAAAACAATTGATTTTTAATTTCCACCACTTGCGAAGTGGGGTTAGATAAACTTCTGGGAGTGGCCGCATAGCAACCCAAAATATGAATTTTTAACGACATGAATTAAAAGCCTAAGTCTCTTTCAATTTCATCCATTTCAATGGTATCTTGTGCTTCTAACACCGATGGAACCACATCTAATTGTTCCGGTAATTGGTCTTCCGACAAAGCATCACAAACCACAATAAACGATTTTTTATTCTTTTTGTGTTTTTTGCTAAGTGGAATCAAATCTTTCAAATGTTCCGGTTTGATTTCGGAAAACTTAGTAACATCTACCACAAAATTTTGGTCGGGAAAATCTTGCAAAGGCAATTGCAATCTTTGCAAAAAAACTTCCCAAAGTGGTTGGGTATTTCTGATAAAAGTAGTGTGTCCTTTGTGGTCGATTTTCATTTGTTTGTTCTGGTTTGATGTATTTGTAAAAGAAATAGTAATCTGAAAAATCTATTACGAAGATACTAAATTACCAGAAATTGACACCATTTCAATAGCGATTACTCGTATTTCTTGATTTCGTTGGTTGCCTCTAAAATATTATAATTCTTCCAATAGGATGCATCGTACTTAGTGAGTTCGTCCGGAAATATATATTTGGGCAGTTGCAATTGTTGTAAATCAGCATCTTGCATTGCTTTTGATTCAATTACCAATAACTCGTTGTTGGCATGTTGTTTGGACTCTTGTAAAATGGCAAACTTCAATTCTTTACGAGCTTTTTTATCGGGGTTATTTTCGGTAAACGACAAACTTCTGTCAAAATAAATATAATTTGACATCGAAGTTTGGATGTACTTTGGCACATAGGTACCGGTTGATGATTTTTGAAATAATGCCATTTCCTTTCTGGCAAAAGTGTTGAATTTAATACCCAATAAAAACTTCAAATTCACACTATTCATTTTTTCTCCATCTAACATTTGGTAGTCGTATTTAATGATGGCAAAATCAGAAGTTTGCACATATAAATTTCCTTTAAAAATAGCCTTGCTTCGTTTTGGTTCAAACTGCAAATGGTAGCAAACTTGCCCGTTAATTAATGCCAAATCCAACTTGGTGAAGTTGTAATCTTTCATGTTTTCGATAAAATCTTTTTGCGACAATCTATTTTTGGAAAATAACGATTGGTATTCTTCTCCCAATTTATTCGGAATGCTATCTCTTTTTCGCAACGAAACAAAATCTTTAATATTTGCATTCTTTTTAATCGGAATAATCCCTGATTTGATGTTAAAAGTATGCTCCGATTCTAAGTTAGAAAAAACCTTTTGCATCAACTTACTTTGGGCAGCATCGTTGGAGTTTTCTTTTTCCGGATTGCCCAAACGAAGTATTTTTTGGTGGGATATTTTGGTGGAGTCTTTCCCTTTATAAACTTCAAGCAATTTTTCCTCAAATGAAGTGTAAGGCTCTACTTTTACCAACTGATTGGTTTTGATGCCTTGGTTCAATTCTTTGATTTCTTTGTTAGAAAGATTGGCAGCATCTTTTAAAGAAAAATCCGCATTAATCACTTCCGAAGTAGTTTTGGTTCGCATAAACACTTGTAGTTGTATGTTTTCTAGCGAATGATTTTTTTGGAGATTATCTTTCAATTTTTGTAAAATTTCAGGAACGGTTAAATTGGCATTGGTAATGATGACCTCTTCTAACACATTGTTTGCAGGTGCCAAAACAACTTCTTGTCCGTTTTCAAAATCGCGAATGATCATTTTCTTTTCTGCAAACCCCATAGAGGAAAAAGTAATGGGAGTGTCCAACGAAAAATCTTTGGTTTGCAACACAAAATAACCTTCGTTATTGGTAATTACCCCATAATTATCCGATAGCAATACATTGGCAAAAGGAATAGGTTTTTTGGTAGATTCTTCTACTACCCTACCTTGTAAGGTTTTGTTTTGGGCAAATCCAATGATGGAAACAAAAAGAATTACAAATACAGAAAAATGTCGCATATTACTTTTTTTTCAAAAATAGGTAAAAGCTAAGTTGGATGGTGCAGCATTGTATCAAATTTTTATCTTTGTGCATATGACAAGTATTACTATTGTTGGAAGTGGTAACGTAGCACATCATTTGGCAAAAGCAATGGTTGCACTACAAAGCTATGACTTTGTTTTGCAACAAATATTTGCGAGAAATCCGGAAAAGTGGATATGGAAAGATGCTTCTGTAGTGGTATCTAACCAATGGAAGGCTTTGCAACCAACGGATTGGATCATTTTGTGTGTAAAAGACGAAGCTATTGCAGAAGTTTCCAGCCAAATCCCGTGGAAGGAAGCCTTGGTAATACATACTTCCGGAAGTACTTCAATGGAAGTGATTGCTCAGAAAAATAAGGGAGTTTGGTACCCCTTGCAAACTTTTTCAAAAGCTACAGAAGTTAGTTGGAAAGAAATTCCGATAGCTTTAGAAGCCAATCATCCAAAGCATTTAACGGATATGGAAACTTTGGCAAAAATGCTTTCAAACAAAGTGGCCGTTTTAAGGGAAGAACAACGATTACGATTGCATTTGGCAGCAGTTTTTAGTTGTAATTTTGCCAATCATTTGTACCATATTGCAGCCAATTTATTGGAGAAAGAACATTTACATTTTGATTGGATGCTGCCATTGATCCAAGCAACCACTACAAAATTAGAGACGCTTTCGCCAAAAGATGCACAAACAGGCCCTGCCTTGCGAAACGATGGTAATACCATTAACAAACAATTGGCACAATTGCCCGAAAAAGAAAAAGAAATTTACGACCTATTAACCAAATCTATTCAAGCATACCATTTAAAAAATGAGTAAAAGTTATAAAGAAATATTAGCTGACATCCGTTGTTTTGTGTTGGATATTGACGGTGTTTTAACCGATGGTAGTTTGCACATAGCAGAAAATGGCGAATTGCTTCGCATCATGAATGTTCGGGATGGCTATGCCATGAAAGCTGCCATAGATGCAGGTTTTGAAATTGCCATTATCTCCGGTGGGAAAAATGAAGGAGTTAGAAAAAGATTGCAATTGTTAGGCATTACCAATATTTATATGGGAGTACGGGATAAAGTGGAATGTTTAGACGAGTTTTGCGACATTTACCAAATACCGATGAGCCAAATTTTATATATGGGAGATGACATTCCTGACTTCGAAGTGATGAAAAAAGTAGCATTGGCTGCTTGTCCGCAAGATGCAGCTCCAGAGATAAAATCGGTTAGTCACTACATCTCGCATGTCAAAGGAGGAAGAGGTGCCGTTAGAGATGTGATTGAGCAAACCATGAAAGAGCAAGGCAAATGGCAACAATTTTTGAACGGTCAAATTTAATTCCATGAAACACCTATTGTCGTGGTTGCGTATCCTCCGTTGGCCAAATATTACATTGATCTTTATTTTTTTATATGTGTTTCGCTATGGCTTTTTGTTGCCACAATCGATGAGTTTGTATTTGGGAGATCTCAATTATATATTATTAGCTATTAGCTTAAGCTTGATTACCGCAGCAGGCTATATCATTAACGACATCCAAGACCAAGGCATAGATGCTTTGCACCCGAAGAAAAAAGTTTGGATAGGTACTTTGGTTTCGGAAGAAACGGCTTATAATGTATATGTAGCACTGAATATATTGGGAGTTGGCATTGGATTTTGGATTGCCAACGAAGTAAACAAACCCGCCTTTGGGATTTACTTTGTGTTGCTGGCAAGTTTAAGTTATTTGTATGCAACTTATATAAAAGGTTGGTATTTTTTTGGCAACTTGTTGGTTGCATTAATGGTATTTTTAGGAGTCAGTTCCATTTTATTGTTCGACTTACTTCCGTTGGTGCCAGATTACTTTAAGCCAAAGCATGCAGTTGCCATGTCGGTACTATTCGATTATGCCATTTTTGCATTCATCACCACTTGGATTAGAGAAATTATCAAAGATTTGGAAGACCATCCATTTGATGCAACTTTCGGATTGAAAAGCATGCCAATTTGGATAGGAGTAAAAAAAACCAAAATGGTGTTGATGGTGTTGATGACAATTTTAACCATCATAGTATTGCAATACATTCATTCCAAACTTTTGTTCAACGGACATTATATTAGTACGTTTTATTTATACTTAACGGTAGTAGCACCAATTTTATGGAGTATCCTTCATCTTTGGAAATACAATACTAGTAAAGAGTACCATAAAATGTCAACAGTATATAAATTTATTTTGCTTTTTGGCATACTTTCTGTAGCAATTGTGAACTATCAAGTTATGCACTATGTGGAATAGTTTTTTAAACCAATACGAAATCATCCTAGCCAGTGCTTCACCCAGAAGACAAGCTTTTTTGCATGAAATGCAAATTCCGTTTCGGGTAGAAGTCATTCCCACAGACGAAAGTTTTCCGAATCATTTAAAAGGAAAAGAAATTACAGAGTACATTGCATTACAAAAAGCAAAGGCATTTACCAATTTGCAAGACCATCAAATTTTAATTACTTCGGATACTTTGGTTTTGTTTGAAAATGAAGTTTTGGCAAAACCTGCCAATGCAGAAGAGGCCAAACAAATGTTGCAAAAATTATCCGGAAAAACTCATGAAGTAATTACTAGTATTTGTTTGAAAAACAAATACAAAAAAATTATTGATTCGTGTATTACTTTAGTTACTTTTGAGCTACTATCTAACGAAATGATCGACTTTTATGTGCAGCATTATTCCCCCTTAGATAAGGCAGGAGCTTATGGCATTCAGGAGTGGATTGGCCATTTAGGAGTATCTAAAATTGATGGCTCTTATAACAACGTGGTTGGATTGCCTACTCATTTATTATTTCAATTACTAAAAGAAATCGTATGATCCCTTTTTTTGAATTACACCAAAAGCAATTGATTGTTACTGTAATTGTTTTGTTGGTATGGATTGTTTTGAAATTATTGTTTCAGAAAATCATTGTCAAGTTTGGCAAAATGACGCATGTTGATCAAGCCAGAACCCGATTGGTGGTAAAATACACCAATATGTTATTGGCCAGCATTTCTTTACTTGCAATCTTTTTGATTTGGGGAGTAGATGCCAGCAATATTTTAGCAGTGATTTCGGCAATTTCTGCAGTAATTGGGGTGGCATTTTTTGCCCAATGGTCTATTTTAAGTAACATTACTGCCGGCATCATTTTATTTTTTAATGCACCATTCCGAATTGGCAATATTATTCGTATACACGATAAAGATTTTCCGATTGAAGCGGAGATTGTAGACATCAAAGGTTTTCACACATTTTTAAAAACCAAAGAGGGAGAATTAATCTTATTCCCAAACAGTTTGATGTTGCAAAAAGGAGTCAGTTTGGTGGAAAGCAAAGAAGAAAAGTTGACAGAATTTATGGATTAATGAAAAAAAACAGTCTTTTATTATATTTGGTAACAGCCGTTACCTTTTTACATGCACAAAAGCCAAAACAATTAAGTAGTGCAGAAATTTACCATGAGTTAGAAAAACTCAACGTACTGGCTTCGGTATTGTATGTAGCAGCCCATCCGGACGATGAAAATACAAAGTTGATTTCCTACTTTGCCAATGATGTCAAAGCTCGTACCGCATATTTGTCTTTAACCCGAGGAGATGGAGGCCAAAATTTGATTGGTCCGGAATTGCGAGAATTACTTGGAGTAATTAGAACCCAAGAATTGATTAAAGCCAGAGAAGTAGATGGTGGATACCAATTTTTTAGCAGAGCCAACGATTTTGGTTTTTCTAAAATCCCGGAAGAAACTTTACAAATTTGGAACAAGCAAGAAGTGATAGAAGACATGGCTTATGTGATTCGTCAATGGAAACCGGATGTCATTGTAAACCGCTTTGATCACAGAAGTCCGGGTACAACTCACGGACATCACACTACCTCTGCCCTATTGATGATGGAATTGTTTGACCAATTAAACAATCCACAGTTTTATCCCGATCAAGTACAAAAATTTGGTACTTGGCAACCGGAAAGGTTGTTTTTTAATACTTCATGGTGGTTTTATGGCAGTAGAGAAAAATTCAACCAAGCAGATAAAAGCAATCTAGTAGCCTTGGAGGTGGGTACATATTTTGAAACATTAGGGACTTCAAACCAAGAAATTGCAGCCCTGAGCAGAAGTCAGCACCAATCACAAGGTTTTGGAAGTACAGCCAACAGAGGATTAGAAACGGAATATTTAGAAATTTTAAAAGGAAGCAAACCTGCTAATTTTAATCCATTGCAAGGAATTGATACCTCTTGGAATCGCGTAAAAAACGGTGCTGGAATTGGAACTTTAGTTGCAAATGTGTTACGAGATTATGATTTTAAGCAACCTAGCAAAAGCATAGATGGACTATTAGAAATACGAAAAAAGATATTAGCTTTGGAGGCTTCCCATTGGAAAAAAATCAAATTGGAAGAAGTAGAAAAAATCATTGAGCAAGTGTTAGGCGTTTATGTAGAAGGTGTTACCTCTGAAGCATTTGCTACCCCTGGTGAAAAAATCAACATTCGATTGGAAGGATTGAATAGAAGTCCGGTTCCAGTAAAAATAAAAAATGTTCGCACTACTTTTTCGAAACATGCTATTGCTAATGACCTTGCTTTAGAGAAAAACCAACCGTGGTTAGAAGATGCCAATGTTTCAATTCCTATGCAAACAAAATTTACAGTTCCGTATTGGTTAACAGAAAAATCTACCGAAGGAATGTACCAAATTCCAGATGTGAATCTTACCGGATTGCCGGACACTCCAAGAGAATTTAAATTGTTGTACGACCTAGAAATTGGCAACCAATTAATTTCGTACCAAAAGCCAATTGTATATAAATACAACGATCGGGTAAAAGGAGAAGTGTACCAACCATTTGATATTTTACCGGTTGCTTCATTGCAATGGAACCAAAAGGTTAGCTTGTTTTTTAACAATAAAACTCAGAACATATCTTTTAGTGTTACAGCAAACCAAGACAATTTAACAGGAACTATTAAAATTCAAGCACCCGAGGGTTGGAAAATTAATCCAACAAATTTTGAAGTAAGTAACTTGAAAAAAAACCAAACACAAAATTTTAATGTTCAAGTATCACCAACCAAGCAGGACAATACCTCAGAAATCTATCTATCAATGGAAACTTCTGCAGGAAATGTAGATAAAGAGGTCATCTCGATAACCTATGACCACATTCCACACCAAAAAGTATTGCTACCAACCAAAACAGTTTGGAGCCAACAAAATATCAAAATTGGTAAAGAGCGAATTGCCTATGTGATGGGAGCAGGTGACGAAGTACCTAACTATTTACAAACTTTAGGGTACGAAGTACAAACATGGAAAGGAAGCGATATAAACGAAGAAAGTTTGTCGAAAATAGATGTGTTAATCACCGGAATTCGTGCCTTTAACACCGACCGAGATTTGGTAAACAAACGAGAGCTTTGGCTTCAAGCCATTGCCAATGGCAAAAAAATGATTGTACAATACAATACTTCAGATGTTTTGACCAAAGAGATTGGTCCGTATCCGCTTCAAATTTCAAGAGATAGAGTTACTGAAGAACAAGCCGAGGTAAGTTTCTTGCTTCCAAACCATCCTTTGATGCAACAACCAAACAAATTAAGCAATAGCGATTTTAATGGTTGGGTACAAGAATTGGGATTGTATTTTCCGAACAAATGGGATGAAAAATACCAAGCTTTATTTGCTGCAAACGATTTGAATGAAACACCCAAAAAAGGATTGTTGCTTACCACTAGTTACGGTAAAGGAACTTTTATTTATACTGGATTAAGTTTTTTCCGTCAATTGCCAGCAGGAGTTCCGGGTGCATATAGACTAATTGCCAATATGATTTCAAGTAAATAAAAGTGTCCGAAAAGCATGAATCAAAGCCTTTCGGACTTCTTTTTTAATTAATTCTTGGTAAATGTTAATAAATCGATAGAGCCATCTCCACCACTAACATGACGCAATGAAATGCTAGTACTAGAAACAGATTGAATTCTCCAATCTTCACTTATCTCTTCAAATGCACCAGAAGATGCAAAAAATTCTAAATACAACTTAGGAGTAGAATCGTCTACGCCTGTTAACCAAGTCCCCGGTACAGTAACGGTACCGTTACTTGCAGAAACGGTGGCAGAATTGGTAAACGTAAAATTATAACCGTTAAAATTAGAAGTTTTGTTCACACCATTTTCTGAGTAAGAACTCACCCTCCAGGTACCTACAATTACATTGGTTTGCAATTGCGTGGTAAGATCGCTTGGTGAGGAATTATCGTCTTTGCTACAGCCAATAAAAAGAGTAACAAGCAATAAAACCATCAATAAATTCGGATTTAGCAGTGTTTTTTTCATTTTTAGAATTGTTTAATCAATAAACGAAGGTAAAAGTTTTTTAGTATTTTTAGTTAATCAATTTGCAAGAATTTTATCAACCCAAAAAATAAAAATGGAGACTTTAATAAATGAATATATTTTGAGATTGGATGCCACAGAACAAGCCATTTGTTTTAAAATAAAAGATATGATTACACTTGAATACGGAATGGAAGAAGCCAAAATATGGCATGCACATCCGGTATGGTTTATCAATCAAAATCCTATTGTTGGTTTTAGCAAACAAAACAAAGGCATTCGTTTGATGTTTTGGAGTGGAGTAGATTTTGATGAGCCATTGTTATCCGTAAAAGGAAAAAAATTCAAAGATGCATCCATTTTTTACCAAGAAGTAAATGAGGTAGTAGAAGAAGACCTCAAACGATGGCTTGAAAAAGGGAAAAACATCCAATGGGATTACAAAAATTTGGTAAAAAGAAAAGGAGAATTATTGAAATTATTTTAAAAATTAGAATAAATTTTTGGTAATTTTTTAAAGAAATAAATATTTTTTTTGAAAAGTTTCAAAAAAATAGACTATCTTTACACCTTATTAATACCTATTTATTATGAACGAAGGAATCGTTAAATTTTTCAATGAAGCAAAAGGCTTCGGTTTTATTACACCTAACAATGGTGGACAAGATGTTTTTGTACATGCTAGTGGCTTAAATGGTCCTATCCGCGAAAACGACAAGGTATCTTTTTCTTTAGAATACGGACAAAAAGGACCTAGTGCAGTAGATGTAAACGTTATCTAAGATATATTTTACCAATACCAACTAAGCCGGACTTTAATTAGTTCGGCTTTTTTATTGAAAATAAGTAGCCTAATAAATCTTAAAATTATCTTAGGAAAAGTCTCCCTTGTTAAAAATTGTTATTTTTGGATATGGAAAATCCAAAAGAACCCAAACTGAATAAGATTTTTGAATGGTTGGTAATTGCCAACATTATTTACATTTTTGTTTTTTTAATCCTCATGAATTTATACCAATAAGATGCAATTATTAGATTGGGTTATTTTATTTGTCTCCATAGCCGGAATTGTAGTTTACGGAGCCTGGAAAACCAAAGGAAGTAAAAATGTAGAAGACTACATGCTTGGAAACAAGCAATCGAAATGGTGGACCATTGGAATATCAGTCATGGCTACCCAAGCAAGTGCCATTACTTTTTTATCTACTCCCGGTCAGGCTTTTCATGATGGCATGGGATTCGTACAGTTTTACTTCGGGTTACCTATCGCAATGATCATCATCAGTTTGGTGTTTATACCAATTTACCATAACCTAAAAGTATTTACTGCCTACGAATTTTTAGAAAAACGTTTTGACGTAAAAACAAGGTATCTTACCGCTGCTATTTTTTTGATTCAAAGAGGTTTGGCAGCGGGAATTACCATTTATGCACCTGCCATTATTTTATCAAGTGTACTAGGCTGGGATTTGAATTTACTAAACATCATCATTGGATTATTGGTAATTATATATACCGTTTCTGGGGGTACCAATGCCGTAAACGTGACCCAAAAGCAACAAATGTTTGTGATTTTAGTGGGAATGTTTAGCGTATTTTTTTACATCCTATTTCATTTGCCAGAAGGCATTGGATTTAATAATGCTTTGCATGTTGCTGGTGCCAACCAGAAATTAAAAATCATGGATTTTTCATTTGATCCATCCAGCAGATATACCTTTTGGAGTGGGATTACCGGAGGATTGTTTTTGGCACTCTCCTATTTTGGCACGGATCAATCGCAAGTGCAAAGATATTTATCCGGAAAATCAATCAGAGAAAGTCAGTTAGGTTTGGTATTCAATGGTTTTTTTAAAATACCAATGCAATTTTTCATTTTGCTATGTGGTGTGATGGTGTATGTATTCTTTCAGTTTAATAGCAGACCATTGCATTTTAATGAGCCAAACTTAGAGTTATTAAAACAAACCGAATACTACGAATCGTACAAAGAAATTGACCAACGATTTCAGGAAAACCAAAAAGAAAAACAGTTTGTAACGGAGAAATATATTGAACAATTAAATGTTGAGTTTGACAATCCGGTATTAAAAAATCGAATTGTAGAATTGCAACATCGCGAAACAGCATTAATTGAACAATCCAAAGACGTGATCAAAAAAGCAAAATTAGAGTCGAACGACAAAGATTATGTATTTATTCATTTTGTATTGAATTACCTTCCTACTGGAATCATCGGTTTATTAATTGCAGTGATTTTATCTGCAGCCATGTCGAGCACTGCTTCCGAACTAAATGCATTGTCTACCATCACCACCATGGACTTCTATCAAAAATGGCAAAAAACAGAAATTAGTCCCGAAAAATTATTAAAAGTTTCCAAGATATTCACTTTATTATGGGGATTATTGGCTATTGCGTTTGCTTCTTTTGGAACGCTGTTTGAAAACCTGATTCAATTGGTAAATATCATAGGTTCCATTTTTTACGGAACGGTATTGGGAATTTTTCTTACCGCATTCTTTTTAAAACAAGTACATGGGAAAGCAGTATTTTATGCAGGCTTGTTCACCCAAGTATTTGTGATTTTTCTGTATTATTTTGCCATCCATATCCAACCTTCTGGTGAGGAACTTTTAGGTTATTTATGGTTGAACCTCATTGGATGTGGCCTTACTATGTTATTGAGTTTGGCTTTGCAGAAGGTTTTGCCAAATAATTAAAATTAAATGGTGAATAGATAAGTTGTAAACGTGAGTTCGATATAAATAAAATAGTTTGTGAGAATCACTTTGTGGTACTCTGTGGCTTCTTTGTGACTTTTGTGTTACAATAAATGTAGCTGTAACACAAAATGCACTAAGTATACACAAAGTCGCACAGAGAAAACCCAATATTTAGTAACATATCTCAATTAATATCAAACACTTAAATATATTTCTTATGTCGAACTTACGTTAGTAATAAAGTCGAATATAATTTTCCGATTGATATTTAATTATAATTTAAGTACTTAACACTGCAACCATCTTAGCTGCATCAATACTTTGATGGGAATCGTGGTACAAACATGTCCCTGCAGAAATCAATAAAGCTTGCGGAGACTCGTGTCGAATTTGAAAATGTTCTGCAATGGCATTTGACAAAGATCGATATTGGATTACATCTAACAAATACACTTTTACATCATCTGGCAATTTGGAGGTTTGAAAATCATTCCACACCCATTTGCTAATAGCACATCGGTTGCTATGTTTAAAAACTACAATGGGAGAATTGTTAGAAAGCTCAATCAAGTTGTTTAAAGTATCGTTTGGAGTAATTTCAAGGTATCGCATCAGTAAATATGTCGGTTAAAAAGCCAAATTGACGTAATTTTTCACAGAAAAACAAGAAATATCAGCCAAATTGACACAAAAATTTCCTTGGAACGTTTGTTGAGTTAGTGCAAGAAAAATAATGCCATGAATACCCAACAATTTACACACAAAGCCCAAGAAGTTTTGCAAAATGCACAACAATTGGCCTACAATGCTACACATGCTCAAGTGGAACCTATCCATTTGTGGATGGCTATCTTACAACAAGAGCCAAACTACTTGCATGCTTTACTGCAACCTGCCAAACCAAATATCTTGCGTCAAATTATAGAAAGAGAAAGTCAACGATTGCCAAAAGTACAAGGTGCAGAAGTGCAATGGTCACGCGAGGCTGTTCAAACTTTGCAAGAAGCAACCAACTTGGCCCAAAAACAAAAAGATGCTTATGTTGCTATTGAACACTTGGTTTTGGCAAGTTTTTCCAAAAACCAGTCGATCGCAAACATCTTAAAGGACCAAAGTTTGACATTGTCAATTTTAGAAAGCAACATTCAAAAAATGAGAAACGGAGAAAAAATCACTTCTGCAAGTGCAGAAGAAACTTACCAAAGCTTGAATAAGTATGCTAAAAACCTCAATGAACTGGCAAAAACAGGCAAATTAGACCCTGTGATTGGAAGAGATGAAGAAATCAGAAGAGTTTTACAAATCTTAACCAGAAGAACCAAAAACAACCCAATGTTGATTGGAGAGCCCGGTGTAGGAAAAACTGCCATTGCAGAAGGCTTGGCTCATAGAATTATTGCAGGAGATGTTCCGGAAAACTTAAAAGATAAAATCATCTACTCACTAGATATGGGAGCACTGATTGCAGGAGCCAAATACAAAGGTGAATTTGAAGAACGATTAAAAGCGGTGGTAAAGGAGGTTACCTCAAATGATGGACAAATTGTATTGTTTATTGACGAAATTCACACTTTGGTAGGAGCCGGAGGAGGTGAAGGAGCCATGGACGCAGCCAATATTTTAAAACCTGCTTTGGCAAGAGGAGAATTAAGAGCAATCGGAGCAACTACTTTAGATGAATTTCAGAAGTACTTTGAAAAAGATAAAGCCTTGGAAAGACGTTTTCAAAAAGTGATGATTGAGGAGCCTGATACAGAGTCTGCTATTTCTATACTACGTGGTATCAAAGAAAAATACGAAACCCATCACAAAGTCCGTATCAAAGACGATGCAATTATTGCTGCGGTAGAACTTTCTCAAAGATACATTACCAACCGATTTTTACCAGACAAGGCTATCGACTTAATGGATGAAGCTGCCTCCAAACTACGAATGGAAATCAACTCCAAACCAGAAGAATTGGATGTGTTGGATAGAAAAATCATGCAATTAGAAATTGAAGTAGAAGCCATCAAAAGAGAAAATGACGAGGTTAAATTAAAAAATTTAAATCTAGAACTATCTAATTTAAAAGAGCAAAGAGCTGAGGTTTTCAGTATTTGGAAAGCGGAAAAAGACTTGGTAGATCAAATCCAACAAATAAAATTGGAAATGGAAAATGCCAAGTTACAAGCCGAACAAGCAGAGCGAAACATGGATTATGGCAAAGTAGCCGAAATTCGCTATGGTACATTAAAAGAGCTACAAAGCAAATTAGACACCTATCAAAATCAGTTGACTGAAAACCAACAAAACCAAGCATTAATCAAAGAAGAGGTGACCCATGAAGATATTGCGGAGGTAGTTGCCAAATGGACTGGGATTCCGATTACCAAAATGTTGCAAAGCGAAAGAGAAAAATTGTTACAACTGGAAGAGGAATTACACAAAAGAGTCATCGGACAAGATGAGGCCATTACTGCAATTAGTGATGCGGTTAGAAGAAGCAGAGCTGGTTTACAAGACCCAAAAAAACCTATTGGAACCTTTTTGTTTTTAGGAACCACAGGAGTAGGTAAAACCGAATTGGCCAAAGCATTGGCACAATATTTATTTGACGATGAAAATGCCATGACCCGAATAGACATGAGCGAATACCAAGAACGACATGCTGTAAGTAGATTGGTAGGAGCTCCTCCGGGATATGTTGGATACGACGAAGGAGGACAATTAACTGAAGCAGTGAGACGAAAACCTTATTCGGTGGTATTGCTAGATGAAATAGAAAAAGCACATCCAGATACCTTTAATATTTTATTACAGGTATTAGATGAAGGAAGGTTGACGGATAACAAAGGAAGAATGGCAGATTTTAAAAATACCATCATCATCATGACGTCCAATTTTGGAAGTAACATCATCCAAGAAAAATTTGAGAACTTTCCGAGCAATCCTGAAAAAGCAGGAGAATTGGCTAAATTAGAAGTTTTGGGGATGTTAAAACAAACCATTCGTCCGGAATTCATCAATCGTATAGATGAGATTGTACTCTTCACACCACTGCAATTAGCTGATGTGAAAAAAATTGTACAAATACAATTAAAACAAATCAGCAAAATGTTGTCAGAACAAAACATCGTTTTAGATGCCACCAAAGAGGCAATTGATTATTTATCAGAAAAAGGTTTTGACCCACAATTTGGAGCAAGGCCTATCAAACGAACATTGCAAAAAGAAGTCTTGAACCAATTGTCGAAAGAGATTTTAGCTGGAAAAATTCAAGCAGATGCTGTGATTTTGTTAGATGCATTTGATGGAGCACTGGTATTTAGAAATGCATAAATGTGAAGTGCAGATGTTAAAAATGTTAATTATTAATGAAATTTAGGTCATCCATTTGGATTAAAGCACTCATTTTCTAATTTTACCGAAAATTTAAAAAAACACAATAATGAAAAAATTGCTATTAGCCTTATTACTTGTAAGTACTGTAGATTTTTATGCCCAATCACAATTTGTTGGAGATATTTTAGATCCACTTAGAACTGGTACGATGTTCAGAAGTAAACCTGAAGATGAAAAGTCAATTCAAGGTTCTCCATACATTTCTAAAGCTTTTATCAACGGAATGTTGCCAAATGTGAATAGTGCATTGCCATTAAGATACAACGCTGTTAAAGACGAGATTGAAGTAAGATTGGCTGCGGACAGTATTTTTGCTATTCCCAAAAAACAAGAATTTAGCCCTGTTAAAATCTTAAACTCCAATTACTTTTTGTGTAATTACACCAATGATAAAAACGAAAAAGTAAATGGTTATTTGGTAGAAGTTTATCAGAACAAATTTGGTTTATTTAAAAAAGAAAGAATTGTTTTTGTTCCTGCCAAAGAAGCAGTAGGAAGCTACGATGTTGCCAAACCTGCCAGATACGACAGAGGAGAAGACCATTACTATTTATTTAATGAAAAAGAAATGTTGTTATTCCCAAAAAACAAAAAAGCATTGGTAAAATTGTTCCCATCCAAAGAGAAAGAAATCAATGAGTATCTAAGCAAAAATAAAATCAGTTTTTCTAAAGAAGAAGACATGAAAAAATTAGTAACTTTTTTAGAGACAATCTAATTAATGACATCCTATTGAAAAACGTTCTGTAATCCAGAACGTTTTTTTTTGTGTCATTTTTACACAATTACCAAAACAAAAACTCTAATAAATAAGTTACAAATCATATCTTTGCAAAAACTGATATTTTTTGGATATGGATACCAAAAACCAAGAGATTGTTAAAAATGTTTTTACCAAGTTTCTAGAAGAAAACGGACATCGCAAAACTCCTGAAAGATATGCTATTTTACAGGAAATTTACGAAAATCAAGAACATTTTGACATCGAATCGTTGTACATCAAAATGAAAAACAAAAACTATCGTGTAAGTAGAGCTACTTTATACAACACGATTGAATTGCTGTTAGAATGTGGTTTGGTAAGACGTCACCAATTTGGACAAAACCAAGCTCATTATGAAAAATCTTATTTTGACAAACAACACGACCATATCATTTTAACAGATACCGGAGAAGTGATGGAATTTTGTGATCCACGAATTCAAACCATCAAACAAACCATCGAAGAAATCTTTAATATCGATATCCACAACCACTCCCTTTACTTTTACGGGACCAAAAAAACAACCACTAACTAAACCAATACCACCACAACCAATGACTGCAGATTTATTATTAGGCCTACAATGGGGAGACGAAGGAAAAGGAAAAATTGTAGACGTATTAACCAAAAACTATGATATCATTGCCCGCTTTCAAGGCGGACCAAATGCCGGACATACGCTAGAGTTTGACGGTATTAAGCATGTTTTAAGAACCATTCCATCCGGAATTTTTCACCCAAATGCCATCAATATCATTGGCAACGGTGTTGTGATGGATCCCGTAGTATTTGCTAAAGAAATAGAAGGATTGCAAAAATTCTCTATGGACATCACCAAAAAGCTTTTGCTTTCCAGAAAAGCTCATTTGATTTTGCCTACACATCGTTTGTTAGATGCTGCTTCGGAAGCAGCCAAAGGCAAAGCAAAAATTGGCTCTACTTTAAAAGGAATTGGTCCAACTTACATGGACAAAACCGGAAGAAATGGCTTAAGAATTGGAGACATTGAATTGCCCGATTTTCAACAAAAATATGAGCAATTAAGTCAAAAGCACTTGCAAATGATTGATTTTTACCAAGTAGATCTTCAGTTTAACTTGGAAGAAATGGAACAGGAGTTTTTTAAAGCCATAAAAAGTCTAAAAGCATTTACTTTAATTGATAGCGAAGTTTACATTAACCAAGCACTGAAAGAAGGAAAATCGGTATTGGCAGAAGGTGCCCAAGGTTCTTTACTAGATGTAGACTTTGGAACGTATCCTTATGTAACTTCCTCCAATACCACTGCAGCCGGAGCATGTACCGGATTAGGAATTGCACCAAATAAAGTCAAAAAAGTATACGGAATTTTCAAAGCCTACACTACTAGAGTAGGAAGTGGCCCCTTCCCTACCGAATTACTTAACGAGATAGGTCAAACCATTGCCAAAGTTGGTAACGAATTTGGTTCGGTAACCGGTAGAGCTCGCAGATGTGGTTGGTTGGATTTGGTAGCTTTAAAATATGCTGTAGAAATTAATGGAGTTACCGAACTATACATGATGAAGGGAGATGTATTAACCGGATTAACCGAATTAAATGTTTGTACTGCCTACCAATACAGAGGAGAGAAAATTTCTCATTTTCCATTCAACATTGAAGAAGGAAATTTAGAGCCTATTTACGAAACATTTACTGGCTGGAACCAAGATTTAACCGGAATTAAAACTTTTGAAAACTTACCGGATTCTATGAAAAAATATATTTCATTTATTGAATCTTATTTAGAAGTTCCAGTAAAAGTGATTTCTGTAGGTCCGGACAGAACCCAAACTATTTTCAGGGATTAAACTCTTTGGTTAACTTTAAGAATTGTAATTCTTTATTGTCATACCTTTGGATTAGAAATTGTTGCAGATGAAAGAAATGATTACTTATTTGGTTTTAATTGCTTTGTTATTCTTGATTGTATTTAAAATAACACAGAATAATCTCAAAAAAACAGGTATCCGAAAAAAGTCGAGCTTTAAAACCAGATACCAAGAGAGAAAAAAAGAGGCAGAGCAAGAAAAAACCAATGCATCTTAATTCATTATCTAAGCACATCAACCTAAGTTAATTCGTATGAAAATATACACCAAAACCGGAGACCAAGGCAAAACAAGTTTGTTTGGAGGAACCAGAGTCCCGAAACACCACATTCGCATTGAAAGCTATGGCACCGTAGATGAATTAAATTCTTATTTGGGTTTAATAAGAGACCAACAAATAGACCAAAACTATAAAACTTTCTTAGCAGACATCCAGTACGATTTGTTTACTGTTGGAGCCATTTTGGCAACTCCACATGAAAATGAAATGTTGAAAAATGGACAACCCCGGTTAAACATCCAACGAATTGAAGAAAAAGACATCGAAAAATTAGAACTGGCTATGGATGCCATGAACGAAAGTTTGCCACCTATGACCAACTTTGTGTTACCCGGTGGGCATACCACCGTGTCATATTGTCATATTGCTCGATGTGTTTGTAGAAGAGCCGAGCGATTGGCAGTTCATTTAAATGAAATTGACCCTATTGATGAAAGAGTTTTGCAATATTTAAACCGACTATCTGACTATTTATTTGTATTGGCACGAAAGTTGACTTTTGACTTGCAAGCCGAAGAAGTAAAATGGATTCCGAAAAAAAACAGTTAATTTATTGTGATTTTTGTGTGAATTTACTTTTAAATCTTTCGAACTTACACGTTCTTTCAAATATCATTAAAATAAAATAAAAATTACTTGACTTTTTCAGTAATAAAATTATTTTTGCAGAAATTTAAATCTCAAAGAAGATGTATTGGACACTAGAATTAGCATCTTACCTAAGTGATGCACCTTGGCCTGCTACCAAAGATGAATTAATCGATTATGCCATCCGAACAGGTGCACCTTTAGAAGTAGTAGAAAATCTTCAATCCATCGAAGATGAAGGAGAAATTTATGAGTCCATGGAGGAAATCTGGCCAGATTATCCAACAGACGAAGATTATCTCTGGAATGAGGATGAATACTAAAATAATTTAAGAAATAAAGGGTCTCTACTACGAGACCTTTTTTTATATTCGCAATCTAAAATAAACGAGAAGGAAACATGAGTATTATCAATAGCTTATTAAAAATTTTTGTGGGTGACAAATCCGAAAAAGATGTCAAAGCCATCCAGCCAATCATTAAAAAAATTCACACTTTTGAAGCACAACTTCAAGCATTAAATAACGATGAATTAAGAGCCAAAACCGATTTCTTCAAAAAGAAAATCCAAGATGCTCGTGCTTCTGTAGATCAACAAATACAAGACTTAAGAATTTCTGCAGAAAATACCAACGATATTGACGAAAGAGATGCCATCTATTCCAACATAGATGCTCTTGAAAAAGACGCTTACCAATTATCTGAAAAAGCTTTAGAAGAAATATTACCCGAAGCTTTCGCAGTAGTGAAAGAAACTGCACGAAGATTTAAAGAGAATACACAAATCAGAGTTAAAGCAACTCCAAAAGACATTCAATTATCTGCTACCAAAAGCTATGTTACCATAGAAGGTGAAGATGCCATTTGGGCAAATTCATGGAATGCAGCCGGAAAAGAAATCACCTGGGACATGATCCACTACGATGTACAGTTGATTGGAGGTATTGTATTGCATCAAGGAAAAATTGCTGAAATGCAAACTGGGGAAGGAAAAACATTGGTAGCTACTCTCCCACTCTATTTAAATGCCTTAACCGGAAATGGAGTTCACCTAGTAACCGTGAACGATTATTTGGCCAAAAGAGATAGCACTTGGAAAGCTCCATTGTTTGAGTTTCATGGGCTAACGGTAGATTGTATAGACAACCACCAACCAAACTCCGAAGGAAGGAAACAAGCTTATTTGGCTGATATTACCTACGGTACCAATAACGAATTTGGTTTTGATTACCTGAGAGATAATATGGCCCATAGTCCGGATGACTTGGTACAACGCAAACATAATTTTGCCATTGTAGATGAGGTTGACTCGGTATTGATTGACGATGCTAGAACTCCGTTGATCATTTCCGGTCCGGTACCGCAAGGAGACCGACATGAATTTAATGAGTTAAAACCAAAAGTGGAAAACTTAGTTGGTTTACAACGTAACCTTGCCACCCAATTTTTAACCGAAGCCAAGAGATTAATCAAAGAAGGAAACACCAAAGATGGAGGTTTTAACTTGTTAAGAGCACACAGAGCCTTACCAAAAAACAAGGCTTTGATTAAGTTTTTGAGTGAAGAAGGAATCAAACAACTCTTGCAAAAAACTGAAAACTTTTACATGCAAGACAACAATCGCGAAATGCCAAAAGTAGATGAGGCTTTGTATTTTGTGATTGAAGAAAAGAACAACCAAGTTGAATTAACCGATAACGGCATTCAATTCCTTTCCAAAGATACCGATGAAAGTTTCTTCGTATTGCCAGATATCGGAACTGAGATTGCTCGAATTGAAAAGCAAAATTTAGGAATTGACCAAGAAGCAGAAGAAAAAGAAAAACTATTCCAAGATTTTGCCATCAAATCAGAAAGAATTCACACGCTTACCCAATTACTAAAAGCATACACAGTGTTTGAAAAAGACGTGGAGTATGTGGTGATGGACAATAAGGTGATGATTGTAGATGAACAAACTGGTCGTATCATGGATGGAAGAAGATATTCCGATGGTTTACACCAGGCAATTGAAGCCAAAGAAAACGTAAAAATTGAAGCGGCTACCCAAACCTTTGCAACGGTAACCTTGCAAAACTATTTCCGTATGTACAATAAGTTGGCTGGTATGACCGGTACAGCAGTTACGGAAGCGGGAGAATTTTGGGAAATTTACAAATTGGATGTAGTAGAAATTCCAACCAACCGACCAATTGCCAGAAAAGATCAAGATGATTTGATTTACAAAACCACTCGTGAAAAATTCAATGCAGTAATTGAAGACGTTACCAAATTATCCGAAGCCGGAAGACCGGTATTGATTGGTACAACTTCGGTAGAGATTTCGGAATTGTTGAGCAGAATGTTGAAAATGAGAAACGTTCCGCACAATGTATTGAATGCCAAATTACATAAAAAAGAGGCTGATATTGTTGCCGAAGCCGGTAAACCAGGAGTGGTGACCATTGCAACCAATATGGCAGGTCGTGGTACCGACATCAAATTAACCGATGAAGTAAAACAAAAAGGAGGTTTGGCTATCATTGGTACCGAACGTCACGACTCACGAAGAGTCGACCGTCAGTTAAGAGGTAGAGCTGGTCGTCAAGGTGACCCAGGAAGCTCGCAATTTTATGTTTCTTTAGAAGATAACCTCATGCGTTTATTTGGTTCTGAAAGAGTAGCCAAAGTAATGGACCGCATGGGATTGAAAGAAGGAGAAGTAATCCAACACTCCATGATGACAAGTTCTATTGAAAGAGCTCAGAAAAAAGTAGAGGAAAATAACTTTGGTATTCGTAAGCGTTTGTTAGAGTATGACGATGTGATGAATGCACAACGAGAGGTAGTATACAAAAGAAGACGTCATGCATTGCATGGAGAACGTTTGAAAGTAGATATTGCCAACATGATTTATGATACTTGCGAGAATATCGTTGGTCAGAATAAAATCTCCAAAGACTTTAAAAACTTTGAATTTGAGTTGATTCGTTATTTTTCTATGACTTCACCTTTTACAGAAAGTGAATTCAATAAATTACCTGATAACGAAGTAATTGCCAAATGCTACCAAGCTGCCATGTCGCAATACAAAGAAAAAATGGAACGCGATGCGAGAGAAGCATTTCCAATCATTAAAAATGTATACGAAAACCCAAACAACCAATACGAACGAATTGCTGTTCCGTTTACCGATGGACAAAAAACCTTGAATGTGGTAACCAACTTACAAAAGGCATACGACTCCCAAGGAAAGCAATTGGTTGCTGATTTTGAAAAAAACATCACTTTGGCAATTGTAGATGAAGCTTGGAAAAAGCACTTACGCAAAATGGATGAATTGAAGCAATCGGTGCAGTTAGCAGTACATGAGCAAAAAGATCCGTTGTTGATTTATAAGTTTGAAGCTTATAACTTATTTAAAGGTATGTTAGACAAGGTAAATAAAGATGTTATTTCATTCTTATTTAAAGGCGATTTACCAAATAACCAAAATGTAACCATTCGAGAGCCACAACAAGTTGTAAAAGAAAAGTACCAAACTTCTAAAGACGAACTTCCGAACACCGATCAAATGCGACAAGAAGCTCGTGAAGCTGGACAAACGCAACAAAGACCAGCTGTAACAGAAACGATTGTTCGTGAAACTCCAAAAATCAATCGTAACGATACCGTTACCATCAAACATGTGTTAAGTGGTAAAACTGAAACGATGAAATTCAAAAAAGCCGAATCTTTAATCAATACAGGAGAATGGGTTATCGTTTAATCTTAACACTTTTTGTTGTAACCAATTTTGCTTTTTCCCAAAATAAACCGGAAGAAGTAGCAAAGCTTTGGTACCAAAGTTATTACCAAAAAAACTTTCAAAAGGTATTGGAATGCAGCTATCCTGAAATTTTCAATGTGATAGAAAAGAATGAACTCTTGGATATCATTCACCAATCTTATGATAATGAGAATTTTTCGATGAGTTATATGGATGAAAAAGTAAATTTTCAGTTTTCTAAAGAATTTGATTTAGCAGAAGGAAAATTTATCATTGTTTCATTTCCATTGAGAGTTATTGTTCAGCAAAAAAGTTTGGTAAAAGCTGAAGAAATTGAAGCTTATAAAGAGTTTTACAAAAACAGAATGGTTGCAGAAAACGTTTCCTTTGATGTTATTAGAAATTCCTTTATTATCGAAAAAACAGACATGCAACTTTTGGTAAAAAATGAACATACCGATGAGCAATGGAAAATAATTCAATTTGACCCAAAAAAGAAAGGATTTGTTCAAATATTTTTTGGAGATACCTTTTTAGAAAAACTAGGATTTTAACCAATCATACATAATAACATGAGCTATCAAACCCCTATGTTACCAGCCAATACCTTTCAAAACCAAGTCATAGTTGTTACTGGTGGTGGAAGTGGTTTGGGCAAAGCAATGACCAAATATTTGTTACAACTTGGAGCAACCGTGGTGATTACTTCTCGTAATTTAGAAAGATTAACCACTACAGCAAATGAACTGAGTGCAGAAACAGGTAGCATTTGTTTTCCGGTTGCTTGTGATGTACGTCATTATGAACAAGTGGAAGCTGTTTTACAAACTGCCATTGAAAAATTTGGCAAAGTAGATGGGTTGATCAACAATGCTGCTGGGAATTTTATTGCCCCTACCGAAAGACTTTCGGCCAATGCATTTGATACCATTATTGATATTGTATTAAAAGGAACCAAAAACTGTACTTTGGCATTCGGAAAACATTGGATTGCTAACAAACAAACCAAAGCTACAGTAGTAAATATTGTTACTACTTATGCTTGGACAGGATCTGCTTATGTGGTGCCATCTGCAACTGCAAAAGCTGGTGTATTAGCCATGACCAGAAGTTTGGCTGTAGAATGGGCCAAATACGGCATCCGAACCAATGCCATTGCACCAGGTCCTTTTCCTACCAAAGGAGCATGGGACAGATTACTACCTGGAGACTTAGCAGAAAAATTTGACATGGCTAAAAAAGTACCACTCCAAAGAGTTGGAGACCACCAAGAATTAGCAAATTTAACTGCTTATTTACTTTCTGATTTTTCTGCTTACATCAATGGGGAGTGTATCACTATTGATGGTGGAGAGTGGTTAAAAGGAGCAGGACAGTTCAATTTACTTGACCAAATTCCGGAAGAAATGTGGGACATGCTCGAGCAAATGATTAAAGCGAAAAAGAATTCGTAGTTTATGTTAGTTTGGATAGGCTTTTTAGCCTTAGTCACCCTGTTTTTAGCGTTAGACCTTGGAGTTTTTAACAAAAATGCCCATGTTATTTCTGTAAAAGAAGCCAGTATTTGGACAGCCATTTGGGTTACCCTTGCTTTGCTGTTTTCGTTTGTTGTTCATTGGGTATATGCCAATGGTTATGTTGCCAATCCTACCAACATTACTCCCAACGATGCTTCTTTAAAATACATCACTGGTTATTTGATAGAAAAATCATTAAGTATTGACAATATTTTTGTGATTGCTGTGATTTTTAAGTCGTTTAAAATACCAATGATATACCAACACCGTGTGTTGTTTTGGGGAGTTTTTGGAGCGATTATTTTTAGAGCAATTATGATATTTTTTGGTGTATTGCTAATCAATAAGTTTAGCTTTATGACTTATATTTTTGGAGCTTTTTTGTTGTTTACCGCTTTCAAAATGCTCAGAAAACAAGAAGAGGAAGAAGAATTCAATCCAAAAAAATCATGGATTTATCGCAACATTCGGAAAGTAATTCCGATTACCTCTCAAATAGACAAAGAACGTTTTTGGGTTCGAAAAAAACATTTGTTGGTAGCCACTCCTCTATTTGTAGCATTGATTGTGATTGAAATCATGGATGTTTTGTTTGCCATTGATAGTGTTCCTGCTATTTTGGCTATTACTGCCGATCCTTTCTTGGTGTTTACTTCTAATATTTTTGCCATTCTAGGGCTTCGTTCCATGTACTTCTTTTTATCTAACATGTTGAAAAAATTTCAGTACTTAGAATATAGCTTGATAGCCATTTTGACTTTTGTAGGAATCAAAATGTTATTTGTTCATTATTATAAATTGCCAGAATGGGCTTCATTAGGATTTATTTCTTTGGCATTAACCATAGGAATCTGGATTTCTATCAAAAAAATGAATGAGGTAACTGAGGAATAGTCCCGTACTGCTCTTCATATCTTTTTTTTACATCTGCCAAACTTCTAATAGATTTTTGGGTCCAATCAATAGACTTCATTAAAATTTGTTCATCAGATAAATGCCAAGGTAAATTGGAACTTCGCAATTGATTGGTTAAGGAATACATTATTAAAGAAGCTGCTACGGAAATATTAAAACTTTCTGTAAAACCACTCATCGGAATTTTAATTTTCACATCAGCTTGCTGCATAATTTCGTCTGATAAACCATATTTTTCAGTTCCAAAGAGCACTGCTGAAGGTTGTGTTAATTCAAAATGATCCAAAGAAATTGCATCCTCATGTGGTGTAGTAGCAATAATTTGAAATCCATTCTTTTTAAAGAGATCTACCGCATCTTGCATTTTTTGATACCGATGAATGTCTACCCATTTTTGAGCTCCCATGGCAATTTCAACATCCACTCGTTTACCAAAACGTTGTTCAATGACATGTAAATTTTGAATTCCGAAAATTTCACAACTTCGCATTACAGCACTTGTATTGTGTAATTGGTACACATCTTCTAAAGCAATCGTTAAAAAATTGGTTCGTTGTTGCAATACTTCATCAATTCTCCTTTTTCTATCAGGAGTAATAAACTCTTGCAAATATTTCAAATAATGGGCAGCTGTCATTCAATAAATATTTATGTGAAAATTATACCGAATCATGCATTCAATTTTGTTAAAGAAAACCTTATAGTGCCTATCTAACAATTCGAACCTCCTAAATTTGTCGATACAAATATAAAACAATACTATTTTTAAGATTGTTTGTTTTATCAACACAAAAATAAATAAAGCCTATATTCAATGAAATTTAAATCACTTTTGTGGGTTATTTCCCTCCTTGTCCTGATATCCTTAATCGGTTACCGAGTATACACCAACCAACAAAAAAATCAAACCAATCAACCAAAAAACGGTCCAAAACCAGCCATAACGGTACAAGGGTTTATAGCAAAATTTCAACCATTTGATCAATCTATACAAATCAATGGCACATTAGAAGCTAATGAAATGGTGGATTTAAGAACGGAAGTTTCTGGTATCGTTGATCAAATATATTTTCAAGAAGGACAAAGAGTTACCAAAGGGCAATTGCTGCTAAAAATTAACGATCGTGATTTAAGAGCACAATTGGCTCAGGCAATTTCAAGAGAAACTTTAACCAAAGAAAATGAACGTAGAGCCAAATTGTTATTACAAAAAGAAGCGATTAGCCAAGAGGAATATGACATTGCTTATGCAGAATGGGTAACTTCTACATCGCAAATTGATTTTATTCAAGCTCAATTGGCAAAAACCAAAGTGGTTGCTCCGTTTTCAGGAACAATCGGACTTCGTCAAGTTTCTAAAGGAGCCTACCTTACTCCTACCACTTCAATTGGTAACTTGGTAGACAATACCAAAATTAAAGTGAGCTTTTCAATCCCCGAAAAATATGCCAACCAACTTAACACCAACACCGAAATAACCTTTAGCAATAAAGCCCAATCCAATGACTTCACTGCCAAAGTTTATGCCATAGAACCAATGGTAGATGCCAACACCCGAACTTTGCAAATCCGTGCCATTTGTAACCAACCTGATAGCAGTTTGATTCCAGGCACTTTTGTGCAAATTCAACTACCACTACAAGATATACCAAATGCTATTTTGGTACCTACAGAAGCAATTATTCCTATTCAAAACGGGAAAAAGCTCTTTTTAGTAAAAAATGGGGTTGCCCAAGATCAAATTGTTGAAACCATCAACAGAACCGATAAAGATGTAATCGTAGTTTCAGGTATCAAAGAAAAAGACACCATTTTAATCAGCGGGGTGATGTCGTTGCGAAACGGTAGTCCGGTGCAAGTAAAAATAGTTCGATAGTCCCATGAGTATTTCTACCTTAAGTATCAAAAGGCCTATTCTGGCAATCGTTATCAATCTCATTATTTTGTTGTTTGGAATCATTGGATACACCTATTTAGGGGTGAGAGAATTTCCCTCGATTGATGCAGCAACTATTTCTGTGCGAACCAATTATTCAGGTGCCAATGCCGATATTATCGAATCACAAATTACCGAGCCTTTAGAAAAAGCCATCAATTCGATTGATGGGATTCGAAATATTTCCTCTTCTAGCAACCAAGGGGTAAGCATCATTAGTATAGAATTTAAATTAGAAAAAGACTTAGAAGAGGCTGCCAATGATGTGCGAGACAAAGTTTCGCAAGCTATCAGAAGTCTCCCTCAAGACATAGATGGACCACCGGTGGTAGCCAAAGAAGATTCGGATGGTTTCCCAATCATTAGCATGACCATGCAAAGCAACAAACGAAATGTTTTGGAGTTAAGTGATTATGCCGAAAATGTGATTACCCCACGTTTACAAACCATTCCAGGCGTAAGTAGTGTGCAAATTTGGGGACAACGAAAATATGCCATGCGTTTGTGGTTAGATCCCAACCGATTGGCAGCTTTAGGCTTGACTGTTTTAGATGTAAGAAATGCATTGAATGCCCAAAACGTGGAGTTGCCTTCGGGAAAATTGACTGGTAAAACAACCGAATTAACCGTAAAAACTGTTGGAAACTTAAGTACAGAAGCAGACTTTAACCAAATCATCATCAAATCAGAAGGAGATAAAATCATTCGATTACAAGATGTTGGAAAAGCAAGTTTAGAGGCGGAGAATTTAGAAACTCGTTTGAGTGACGAAGGATTGACCATGGTTGGTATGGGAATTATCCCCCAACCTGGTTCTAATTACTTGGATATTTCCAAAGCTTTTTACGAAGAATACGAAAGATTCCAAAAAGATTTGCCGGAAGATTTTAAATTAAACATTGCGATAGACAGTACTACTTTTATCAAAAAAGCTGTATTGGAGGTAGCAGAAACTTTAATTATAGCATTACTATTAGTTACGTTAGTAATTTATTTCTTTTTTAGAGATTGGGCTATTGCATTCCGACCGTTGATAGATATTCCCGTTTCGTTAATTGCTACTTTTTTCATCATGTATATTAGTGGATTTTCCATCAATGTACTTACCTTATTGGCTATTGTTTTGGCAACTGGTTTGGTGGTAGATGACGGTATCGTAGTCACCGAAAACATCTACAAAAAAGTAGAAGAAGGCATGAATCCAATAGAAGCCGCTGTAAAAGGTTCCAATGAAATATTTTTTGCGGTAATTTCCATCTCCATCACTTTAGCAGCGGTGTTTTTGCCTATCATTTTCTTAGAAGGATTTGTTGGAAGACTTTTTAGAGAATTTGGTATTGTGATTGGAGCAGCGGTTTTGATCTCTGCTTTTGTTTCGCTTACATTAACTCCGATGTTAAATGCCTATTTAATGAAAGCTGGCAAACAAAAACACTCTAAATTCTACGAAAAAACCGAACCCTTTTTCCAAAATATGAATGCTTCTTATGCTACTTCGTTGGAAAATTTCATGAAGCGAAAATGGTTGAGTTTTCCAATACTTGGAGTATGTATCGGAATGATTGTATTTTTTTATCAAATTCTTCCAAAAGAAACTGCACCGTATGACGATAGAAGCATGGTAATGACTAATGTGACTGGTCCGGAAGGTGCCAGCTATGAATATATGGACATGGTAATGCAAGACTTGTCCGAATTAATCACCGATTCTATTCCAGAGAAAAAAGTAAGTTTGATCGTGACCTCTCCTGGCTTTGGGGCAGGTTCGGTAAACAGAGGTTTTTCTCGAATTTCATTGGTAGAACCAGAAGAAAGAGAAGCTTCTCAAGCAGATATTGCCACCAAGTTAACTGGCTGGACCAAAAAATACCAAGATGTTAAGATTTCTGTATCTGAAATGCCTACTATTTCAGTAAATCGAAGAGGAGGATTGCCTATTCAATACATCATCCAAGCACAAAACTTTCAGAAATTAGAGGAATATATCCCAAAGTTTATGGAAGAAATTTCAAGCAGTCCTGTATTTGCGGTTACAGATGTAAACTTGAAATTTAACAAGCCAGAAATTTACATAACTATTGACCGTGAAAAAGCCGAAAGCATGCAAGTTTCTGTGCTGGATGTAGCACAAACATTACAGTTATCGTTAAGTGGTGTGCGTTTTGGGTATTTTTTAATGAATGGCAAACAATACCAAGTGATGGGACAGTTTGATATACAAGACAGAAACCAACCAGACGACTTGAGCAATATTTTTGTAAAATCTAAATCTGGTCAATTGGTGCAGTTGGATAATTTGGTTGAGATGAAAGAAATGAGTAGTCCACCTCAATTGTACCACAATAATCGATACATGTCTGCCACGGTTTCTGCTAGTTTGGCACCTGGATTTAGTATGATAGATGGCATCAAGGCTATGGATGCTGCCAAAGAGAAAATTTTAGACGAAACCTTTACAACCGATTTGGGTGGTGAATCGAGAGATTTTGTAGAAAGTAGTTCCAATACTTTATATGCTTTTGGGTTGGCTTTGTTATTGATCTTTTTGATTTTGGCAGGACAATTTGAAAGTTTTGTAGATCCATTCATCATTATTTTAACCGTCCCAATGGCAGTGGCAGGAGCTTTATTCTCTTTGTGGCTGTTTGGGCAATCATGGAACATCTTTAGCCAAATCGGTACCGTAATGTTGGTTGGATTGGTAACCAAAAACGGTATTTTGATAGTAGAATTTGCCAACCAATTGCGTGAAAAAGGAATGGATAAAACACAAGCAGTGATGCAAGCAGCAGAATCGCGTTTACGACCTATATTAATGACTAGTTTGACCTTGGCTTTAGGTGCTTTGCCTATTGCATTATCCCTTGGTGCAGCATCAAAAAGTAGAATGGGGATGGGTATTGTAATTGTTGGGGGTACCGTATTCTCATTAATATTGACCTTGTATGTGATTCCGGCAATATATTGGATGTGGTCCAGACCCAAAAAGCATAAATCGGAATTGGATTTGATCGATTCCTACGAAAAACAAGTGTAAGCTCCATGAAAAAAATATATTTACTTTTTATCTTTTTCAACTTTTACTTCTTGAAAAGTCAGGAATTACTGACTTTACAGCAAGCAGTTGAAATCACTTTATCTAACAACTTTGACATTCAAATAGTAAAAAACCAGCTTAAAGTTGCCCAAGAAAACAACCAAATTGGCAATGCCGGAATGTTACCTAGAGTTACTGCTTTGGTGAACAACACCAATACATTACAAAATGCAACATTAACCCAAGCAAGTGGCAACGAAATTGACATTGATGGAGCAAGAAACTTTAATATAAGTTATGGTTTGGCATTAGAGTGGACTGTTTTTGATGGTTTTCAAATGTTTCATAGAAAAAAAATATTGGCAGAAACAGAAAAACTCGGTGCAACCGAAGTGAGGATTGCTGTTTTGCAAAATGTGTCGGCCGTAATGAACCAATACAATTTGATTGTAAATTTATCTAAACAGAAAAAAGCGTTAGATACCATCGTACAAGTTTCGGAATACCGATGGAATACCGCAAAAACCAGATATGAAATTGGAAAAGCATCTAAGTTAGAAGTGTTAAATGCTGAAGTAGATTACTTGGCTGACCAATCTAATTTGATGCGAATGCTAGAGCAAATTCAGTTAGCCAAAATTCGTTTAAATGAATTAATGGCCCGTGAAGCAAGTAAAAACTTTGATGTAGAAAACAAAGTTGATGTTGCTGAAAACTTACAATTGGCAGAAATTTTAGAGTTAGCCAACAACCAAAATCCAACTTTACAAGCCAATTATTTGCGTGAAAAAATTCAGGAATCGCAAATCAAGCAAATCAAAGGAGAACGTTTGCCGAGCATTGCAGTTAGAGGAGGATATGATTTTGTTCGATCGCAATCTCCTTTTGGGTTTATTGTGGAGTCGGAAGGCAGAAACCTGACTTATGGATTTGGCATCACCATGAATGTTTTTGATGGCAACCAAGTTAATAGACGCATCAAAACCGAAAGCATCTTGCTAGAAAATACTAAATTAGAAATAGAACGTCAAAAAAACACTTTGCAATCGCAAATTCACCAAGCTTATCAAAGTTATTTAACCAATTTAAGTTTGTGGAAGTTGGAACAAAAAAATGAGCAAATTGCCAAACAAAATTTAGACATTACTTTAGATAAATTCACTATTGGTAAAATTCCTGCAGTTGATTTTAGAATAGCACAACAAAATTATTCGAATACTGTAATTCGTTTAACGGAAGCTCATTTTTTAGCCAAACAATCGGAACTGTTTTTGTTAGAATTGGCAGGAAATATTGTAGTGGACTAAAGCATGTGAGTTCAATTAAAATTTTAAATTATAGCACCTATGACTAGGTTTAAAGATAATCTCTGCGAACTTTACGAACTTTGCGACTCTGCGTTAAAAATGGATGAATATTTATATATAATAACTTGAGTTCGACATAAGAAACATATTTAAGTTTTTGATATTAATAGCGTTATGTAATTAAATTTAGGATATTCTTAGTGTAACTTTGTGTATACTTAGTGCATTTTGTGTTACAGCTACTTTTTATTATGGCACAAAAGTCAAAAAGAAGCCACAGAGTACCACAAAGTGTTTCTCACAAACTAATTAATTTAAATCAAACTCAAGTTCATTATGCTATTGGTAAAATCCTATACAATTGCTATCTTCGGACTTTTCTTGTAAAAAGAATTCTTCATGAAAATTGTTTTTTTAACCGGAGCAGGTATGAGTGCCGAGAGTGGCATCAAAACTTTTAGAGATGCTAATGGCTTATGGGAAGGGCATGATGTAATGCAAGTGGCTTCACCCGAAGGATGGCAACAAAACCCGGAATTGGTTTTAGATTTTTACAACCAACGCAGAAAGCAGTTAAAAGAAGTACAACCTAATGAGGGACACTTGGCTATTGCTTCTTTAGAAAAAGAACATGAAGTATGGATTATTACCCAAAACGTAGATAATTTACACGAAAAAGCAGGGAGTAGCCATATCGTGCATTTGCATGGGGAACTTACCAAAGTAAGAAGTGTTCATAACGAAGATTATGTTTTGGATTGGGAAAACGACCTGTTTTTAGGAGATACCGATTCGGATGGACACCAACTAAGACCTCATATTGTTTGGTTTGGCGAAATGGTGCCGGAATTAAGTCGGGCACAAGAAATCATTCGAGATGCAGATTTGGTAGTTGTGATTGGCACTTCGTTACAAGTGTATCCGGCTGCAAGTTTGATGCACGATGCTCCTTATCGTTGTCCGGTAGTATACATCGATCCAAAACCATCCATGATTTACGATTTAATTCAACCTTTGCATGTGATAGAAAAAGGAGCTTCGGAAGGTATGCAACAACTAATCCAATGGATAGCTAATGAAAAATTCGGTATATAGAAATTTTTATTTATTGGATTCCATGCTATTGCCTCATGCTGACAGAGAAGCTGCTGTAGGAATGGCAAAATACATGAAAAATCATTTCCCTTTTTTAGGAATCCCGGCAACTTTGCGAAAAGAAATTTTGAGGGACTTTAAAAAGTCGGCAATTAGTAATGAAATTATGCAATGGGACTTTATCCGATATTTACACCAACAAAGTTGTAGAGAGTATCACTATTTTGCTATGGAATTGGCAAAATTGAGAGTCCAAAAAAAGCCGGAAATTTCAGACATCGAGCATATCACATTCATGTTACAAACCAATGCTTGGTGGGATACTGTTGATTTTTTAGCTGCTCATGTTTTGGGTATTTATTTAAAAAAGTTTCCTGAAAAAATCACAGAAGTTTTAGACCAATATACCCTAAGTAAACATTTGTGGTTACAACGAAGCACTTTGTTATTTTCGTTGTTTTATAAACAAGAAACTGATTGGGAGTTACTAAAAAAACAAGTCTTATTATTGCAAAACCAGAAAGACTTTTTTATTCAAAAAGCCATTGGTTGGAGCCTTCGTCAATATGCAAAAACAAGTGCTTTACAAGTGTTTACATTTGTAAACAGTATTGATTTTCAAGGAAATAACTTAGCAAAAAAAGAAGCTTTAAAGCATTTTTAGTTGGTATCAAATACCACTTTAATGGTTGTGCCAACATTCACTTCGCTATCCATACTAATTTTTCCTCCTAAAGTCTCCACTTGAGTTTTCACCATATACAATCCTACACCTTTCCCATCAATATGATGATGGAATCGTTTGTACAAACCAAATACTTGAGCACCTTTTCCTTTTAAATCTATTCCTAATCCGTTGTCTGAAAAAGTAAGCAATATTTGGTTATTTACAAGGTGGCTTTTTACTTCAATTATGGTTTCGATATTTGGCTGACGATATTTAATACTATTTGATATCAAATTATAAAAGATGCTATACAAATAACTTTTAATGCAATGCATTTCATTTATTGCTGAAAAATCAGATGTAATTTCAATATGCTCTTCACGAATTAATGTAGAAAAAGAACTTTTTACATCCTCTAATAAATTAGAAAAACCTACCTTTTGTTTGGTTTCACTAACATCTCGTTTGATTTGCAAAATTTGATTTAAATCTTTGATTACGGTGTCCATAGAAATCACAGATTGGTTCAAAGCAGTAATCCATTGTGATTTGTCATCATCCGTTAAATTTTCCTCTTGTAAAAAGTGATTAATTCCTAAAATGTTAGAAACTGGTGCTCTTAAATTATGAGAAACAATATAAGAAAACTGCTCTAAATCTCTATTGCGTTGCAGCAAATCTTGCATAATTCTACTCTTTTCTAATTCTGCTAATTTCTTTTCAGTAATATCTTGGCAAGTTCCAAAAACTCTCTCCGGAATCCCATTTGCATCAAAATTAACTTTCCAATATTCCTCAACATACTTTAATGCTCCGGTGGCAGTAACAATGCGATGTTGTAATGTATTATAATGGTTAGTTGCAAAAGATGCGTTAAAAGCATCATCCACCATTTGTTGGTCATCCGGATGTACATATTTTAAAAAAGTGTGATGGGTTGGACTAAAGGTTTCAGGCGATAAATCAAAGATTTCATACGTCTGGTCGGACCAAGTTACTTTTAAGTCGTCAATATTGGTTTCCCAACTTCCAATTTTGGCAACTTTTTGGGCTTCTTTGTATTTTGTTTCGCTTTCTTCAATTATCAATTTGGCTTTTTCAATGGCTTCTTTTTGTAATACTATTTGTTCATTAAAAGTTTGAAGCGTCATCTCTTTATTTTTTAAATCGGTGATATCTTGAAAAACAGTGATATATTCCTCACCAATTTTGGTAAAAAATCCTTCAGCAAATTTATCTGAACCATCTTTACAACGAATAAAAGCCAAAATTGGCTCTGAAACAGTTTGCTTCAATAAAGCATCTTCTGTAATTCGCTTCCATTCCTCTTGAATGTGTTTTCTGTAAATAATATCAGGATAAGCCTTTTCCCACCAAACATCAATATTTGGAATGTCTTCCGGTTGATATCCAAACATTTGTATAAAAGTTTTGTTATAAAATAGTGTTTGTTCTATTTGGTTATCAATTACCAATCCAACCGGAATATCTTGTAAAATTTGATAAAATTTATTTTTACTTTTTTCTAATTCTAATAAGGCACTTTTTTTGGTAGTAATGTCTATAATGGTCCCAATCAAAGCATTTTGGTGGTTTATCTCGATGGTTGAACAGAAAATCTCTAAATAAACTTCACTACCGTTTTTTTGTTTACCCGAAAATTCAAACTGGGTAGATTTGAAATCTTCGTTTTTCTTTACATTTAAAATAGTTTCAAACAATGGCAAATCTGTTGAACTTACTAAATCATTAAAAGAAAGATATTGAAATTCGTTAATATCATATGCAAACACTTTTGCCAATGCTTCATTAAAATATGTAAACTTACCGTTTTTGTATATGAAAGTTCCCACAATGGTGTTGTTTGCTAATTTTTGAAACCTTTGCTCGCTTGCTTTGAGTTCTTTTTCAGAAATTTTTGAAACCGTAATGTCTTCTGTAAACATTATTAATCCACCAATTTGTTGGTTTTGATTATACCAAGGTCTTACTTCCCAACGCAGCCATTGCTCTGAATAATTTTCACGAATAAATAAATCTTCATCGTTGGAAGCAGGAATTCCCTTCATGCAATTAATATGAATTTGCTTCCACTCTTCACCAATCTCTGGAAACACTTCATAATGTGACATTCCTATTATATTTTTCCCTTCCAATTGATAATCTTTTATCCACTTATCACTAACAGCCAAATACTTATACTCGGTATCTAACATTGCTAAAGCAGCCGGACTATTATTAATAAAATTTTTCAATAATTGGTTGTGTTCAGTTAATTTTTTTTCGGCTATTTTTTGAGAAGTTATTTCTTCGGTTTGGATTACTAAAGTTTCTTCATCTACAAAAATGTAAAACGCACGAATAAATTTGGCTTGTTGAATGGTTTTATAAAAATATTCAAGCTCCTCTTGAAAGTTTGAATGATTTTTTAAGCATTGATGCATTTTATCAACAATACTTAAATTGTCATAGTATAAATCTTTTGCACAAATTCCGAGTAAAGTTTCCGCTTTGCTTCCTAAAGTTTGATATACGGCTTGGTTGATTTCTTTTAAAATAAATTGGTTATCCTTTAATTTCCATATATATGTAGGAAAAGGATGCGATTGAAATAGAGAGAAATAGTTCTCTGTAAAATCCTTATTGTCTTGATGCATAACCTAAAAATCGATAGGTGTAATTATTGTATAAAATTATACATAATTACCTATTAAAGATCAATTTGAGTAAAAAAAATCTTAAAACTTTAGCTTCTTTCAATTACCATTCAATCATGCAATTTTGATGAAGTGACAAAAACTCATTTGCTAAAATAAAGTGCCTGTTTCCAAACCATTTTCCTTGATTGGCACTAAGTGGAGATGGGTGTCCGGAAGTTAATACCAGATGTTTGGAAGTGTCAATAAATTTTGCCTTTTTTTGGGCAAAAGCTCCCCATAGCATAAATACAATATGTTGATGGTGCGTTGAAATTTCTTTTAAGATTGCATCTGTAATGGCCTGCCATCCAAAATGTTGATGGCTATTGGCTTGGTCTTTTTCTACTGTTAAAGTAGCATTTAACAACAAAACGCCTTGTTGGGCCCATCTGCTTAAATTACCTGAGGTTGGTAAAAAAATTTGTTGGTAGTTTTGTTGAATCTCTTTAAAAATATTCATTAACGAAGGTGGAATTTTCACTCCATCCGGTACGGAAAAACTCAAACCATGTGCTTCTCCCATACCATGATAAGGGTCTTGACCTAAAATAACTACCTTTAAATCAAAAGACTTACAAGCTTCAAAGGCATGAAAAATTTGATCTTTTGGAGGAAAACATTCTGAGTTTTCGTATGCCACTTCTACCCTATCCCAAAGTTTTTTAAATTCAGGTGTTTGTAAAATAGGTTGCAAATAAATCCAATCTTTTGGTAGGGTTGGTAGTATCATGTCTATTATATATGTCAAGTGAAGCTAAGGTAATACATTTCAAAACATGGTTCAAAAAAACTACATTTGCACCATGCCAAAAGAAATATTACTTCCGGTTACTCCAGAAACTGCTGCAAATGCAGAAGCTACTTTACAACAACTCATCCTGCACATCCATTGTGAAAAAGAGGATATAGTACATTGGCATATTCGAAAAAAATCGGTAGATGCAAGGCAACGTCAAATCAAAATACAACTTCGCATTGTAGTGTATTTTCGGGGAGAAATTCCTCCTGTAAAAGAAGAGTGGATGCCCGATTACCCAATGGTGCACCACCAAAAAGAAGTAATCGTTATAGGTGCTGGTCCAGCAGGATTGTTCGCAGCTTTGCAATTGATAGAACTTGGATTGAAGCCAATTGTATTGGAAAGAGGAAAAAATATAAAAGACAGAAGAAGAGATTTAAAAGCTATTAATCGAGACCACATAGTTAATACAGAATCTAATTATTGTTTTGGAGAGGGGGGTGCAGGCACCTATTCAGACGGAAAATTGTATACTCGCTCCAAAAAACGTGGAGATATTGAACGTATCCTACATTTGTTTGTTGCATTTGGAGCCTCACCGGATATTTTGGTAGATAGCCATCCGCATATTGGCACTAATAAACTTCCGGGTATTATTGAAGCCATGCGAGAAAAAATCATTGCCTGTGGTGGTGAAGTTCATTTTAATAGCAAAGTAGTAGATTTTTCTATTAAAAATCAAAGCATCCAAGGCGTAGTTTTGGCAAATGGCGATAACATCACTAGTAAACATGTAATATTGGCAACCGGACATTCTGCAAGAGACATCTTTGCCCTTTTACATCACAAAGGAATTGCTATTGAAGCCAAACCTTTTGCATTAGGGGTTCGTGCAGAACATCCTCAACATTTAATTGACCAAATTCAGTACAAATGTGCCGATAGAGGTTTGTACCTCCCTCCTGCTCCGTATAGCATCGTAAAACAAGTAAACAACCGAGGCATGTACTCTTTTTGTATGTGTCCAGGCGGTATCATAGCACCATGTGCCACCAACCCGGGAGAAGTAGTAACCAATGGTTGGTCGCCATCTAAAAGAGACCAAGCTACAGCTAATTCCGGAATTGTAGTAGAACTTACATTAGAAGATTTTAAACCATTTGCAGCTTTTGGACCATTAGCAGGAATGAAATTTCAAGAATCGATTGAACAAAAAGCTTGGGAGTTGGCCGGAAAAAGTCAAAAAGTCCCGGCCCAACTCATGGTTGATTTTACTCAAAAAAAAGTATCTACAGTAATCCCAAAAACATCTTATATTCCTGGCACTACTTCGATAGAATTAGGAGAGGTATTTCCGGAGTCTATAACAGATACTTTAAGAAAAGGTTTTCAAGAATTTGGACAAATGATGAAAGGCTATTTTACCAACGAAGCCATTTTACATGCTCCGGAAAGCAGAACCTCTTCACCGGTAAGAATTCCTAGAGATGAAAATACCTTACAACACATTCAAATCAAAGGACTATATCCTTGTGGAGAAGGTGCAGGTTATGCCGGAGGCATTGTATCTGCTGCCATGGATGGAGAAAAATGTGCCAGAAAAATATTTGAAGTTCTAAATATTTAAAATATTTAAACTTTAACAAAGACTTAAATTTAAATAAAAACTTAAAAATTCCTAAACACTATCTTAAATAATTTAGAAATTATTAAATATATTTGCTTCATTAATCACTTCATAGATTAAAGAAATTAATTGTTCAATTGATAATTAATAAAATAAATTATTAAGTTTTAAAGGATTTTTTTGTTAAAATGTTTAAGATTACACCTTTCCAAAACCACCCAAATAACTTTTTTTGCAACAAATCCATTGATCAAAAATACCAATGTTTATCTTGGAAGTTACTTTTAATTCCGATATCCATTATTACCATACTTTATGCATTTTTACTACTAAATCATGTGGTTAAAGATGTACAATATATTCAATTTCAGAAAAATTGGTTTTTATTTTTAAACAAGAAACTCTCTTATTTAGACGACTTTCAATTAAACATTACCCAATTTGGGGACGCATTTATTTTTTTAAGTTGTTTATCCGTTTTAATCAAATCCTCTCCTAGACTTTGGAAATCGTTATTTTTCACCTTAATATTTGGTGGAATTTTTTCTAAAATTTTAAAAGAGTGTTTTAAAATTCCACGTCCAGCAGAATATTTTGGCACTAAATCATTCGTTATTGTTGGATGCGAAAATTTTGGTTTTAGCAGTTTGCCTTCCGGACACTCCATTACCGTATTTTCTATTTTAACGGTGTTGTTTTTTAGCTTTTTACCAAAACCCAATAATAAAAAAATACTTTACGTACTTGGCTTAAGTCTTTTTGGCTTATTGGTAGCTTTATCTAGAGTAGCAGTTGGTGCACATTATCCATTGGACACCATATTTGGAGGATTGATCGGAATAGTCTGCGGAATTATTGGAATTCTGGTTTCGAACAAAGTGAATATACCATTTAGTGTAAATAGCATTAAAAACCAATGGATATTACTATCTTTATTGTTTGTTAGTACTATTATAATTTTATTTAAATTTTCAGAAGAACAGCTATTTGTTTATTTTATCTGCCTAACTTGTCTTTTTTATGCTATCTATGGCTTTTTCAAAAATATTTGCTCATAAAAAATCACTTTTTACCATTGGCATATGTATAAGTTTTGTCAATCTTATTTTTTTTTACTATCCGTTTTTTCAATATGTTTTTAAAAACATAAATATCAATTCATTTCTTGGTTTATGGTTGGTTTTTAGTTTGTTTATATTGTCAATCGTATTAAATGGGCTAGTATTTTACACCTTGTTACAGTTTACTAGAGTAGTTGGTAAAATAATTATTTCTATGTTATTTATCATTAATGCTTTGGCTTTGTATTTTATTCATACCTATCATGTGATTTTGGACGAAAGTATGATTGGAAATGTTGTAAATACAAATTGGGAAGAATCTACCAGCTATTTTTCAATTAAACAACTCTTGTTTATTCTGTTTTTTGGCATAGTTCCATCCATCATTATTTTTAAAATAAAAACGGAAACTGATCACTACAAAAAGTTCCTAAAAAGAGTTGGTATTTCAATAGGAATTATAATTTCTGTCCTATTATTAAATACCCAAAATATTTTGTGGATTGATAATCATTCTAAATATTTAGGAGGCTTGGCCATGCCTTGGAATTATGTTGTGAATCTTAATTTATATTTTAAACATCAAAACAAGCTAAACGAAAAAGAAATTATACTACCTGATTTAGAAATTAAAAATACCGAGAAAAGTGTGGTGGTATTGGTAATTGGTGAATCTGCGAGAAAAGCAAATTTTTCTTTATATGGCTATTCCAGAAGTACCAACCCTCTTTTAAAAAAACAAAACAATTTATTTTTATTAGATGCAGAAAGTTTTTCAACATACACAACAGCTAGTGTAAAAAGTATATTAGACCATCGAAACACGAATGAATTACATGAAATTTTGCCAAATTACTTGTATCGAAACGGAGTTGATGTGATATGGAAAACTACCAATTGGGGGGAACCACCTTTACACATTTCCAAAGTGCAACGTAAAAATCAATTAACAGCAGGTTGTAAAACACCTGAATGTTTTTTAGATGAAATATTGTTAACTAATTTAAAATCTGACATTGAATCTTCTAATAAAGATAAAATTCTGATTGTATTACATACAAGCACAAGTCATGGACCTAGTTACTATGAAAAGTATCCAAAGAATATGGAAGTTTTTACCCCAGTTTGTAAAAGTGTGGAGTTAGCCAATTGCTCCAAGCAAGAATTGATAAATGCCTATGACAATACCATTTTATACACCGATTATTTATTGAATGAAATAATAGAAACACTTAAATCTATGCCTAGCTATCAAAGCACCATGATATACGTGTCAGACCATGGAGAATCGTTAGGAGAGAAAAATTTATTTATGCATGGATTACCAATGAATTTTGCACCAAAAGAACAATATGAAATTCCTTTTTTAATTTGGGTATCCAATGAAAACAAAAAACTAAAAAACATCAAAAAAGTTGGTCAAAATTATGTTTTTCATAGTGTGATGCATTTTCTTTCATTGGAATCTCCAATTTATAACGAAAACCTAAACCTTTATCAATCCTCCAAATAAATCGATTGTTTTTTACTTCCCTCGTACATTTCGTAACAAACCAATTTGGCTTCTAATTTTCCGTTAAATAATTTTATTTTTTTTGAAGGTTTTAATCCTACAAATTTCAACCCCTCAAGATGAGATGAAATCATCCAAGCTTTGGTACCTGGATATCCATGTTTTAAGGTGGTTCCAATTTTAGAATAAAAATCGTTAGCATCAATTTGTAATCGTTCTCCATAGGGAGGGTTAAAAACCATATGAAGAGGTCCTTCGGTTTGCTTTTTGGTAGCGAAAAAATCTTCGTGTGAAACTGCAATATAATCCTCTAATTTTGCATGTTCCACGTTTTCTATAGATTTTCTTACGGCACTTGGAGCTTTGTCAAACCCTATAATTTGGTAATGAAAGTCACGAGTTTTCTTCATCAAGCTTTCCAAAACTATTTCAAATAATTCGGGTTCCCAATCGTTCCAACGTTCAAAAGCAAATTCTTTCCGATTTAAGTTTGCCGGAATATTGCAAGCTATCATTGCAGCCTCAATTAAAAAAGTACCACTTCCGCACATGGGATCTAAAAAATTAGATTGACCGTTCCAACCTGACAACAACAAAATTCCAGCTGCCAACACTTCGTTAATTGGAGCAATATTGGTTTGGGTTCGGTAGCCTCTTTGATGTAATGATGCTCCGGAGGAATCTAAGGAAACACTACACTTTTGGGTATCAATATGCACATGAACAATTACATCTGGAAATTCTTTATCGATATTTGGTCGCTCTCCTGTTTTCTCTCTTATTTGGTCTACTATTGCATCTTTAGCTTTTAATGCTACAAATTGTGTGTTTTTAAAGATAGATTGATGCTCTGTAACTTGTACCATGAAAGTTTGATGTGGTTGGATAGTTGGCAACCAATCTATCTTTTGAATGCCATGATATAAATCCAACTCCTTTCGTATCGGAAATTCATGAATAGGTTTTAAAATTCTTACAGCAGTTCTACAAGCTAAGTTAGCTTTGTACATAAAACCCTTATCTCCTAAAAAGTGTACTGAACGAACACCGGTTTGTACTTTTTGAGCACCTAAATTCCTTAATTCTTGGGCTAATATATCTTCTAAACCAAAAAAGGTTTTGGCTAACATCGGAAATAAATCCATAAAAAAATAATTTGTACAAAGGTAAGTTATATTTTGGGATTGCTTTTGTAATTGTCTATATTCAATTAAATGGCAATGATAAAAAACAATCTTAACAAAAATGAATTTCAAAATATAACCGCAGAATTATATCTAAACCTATTTTCTTCTTAATTTCCAAATTCCATTAAGAATTACCGTGAATAAAATAATTAAAGCTCCAAAATAAAAATTTGGATTCATTTGTTCTTTTTCACCAAATAAAATAAGTGCTAGTAAAATGCCATATATAGGTTCTAAGTTGATAGTTAGCATTACAGTATATGGAGTTAAATGTTTCAATACTTGAACGGATGCAATAAACGCATAGGCGGTACATACAGAACTTAACAAAAATAAATAACCAAAATCTGCAGTAGAAAGTGATAAAAAATCAATTGTAAATCCGCCTGTAAGCAAAAGAAAAAGACTTAAAAAAACTACTCCTGCAGCTAACTCATGAAAAGAAATAACAGATGGAGCAACTTGATTGGCCAAGTTCCCATTAACTACTGAAAACAAGGCTGATAAAAAAGCGGAAATTAATGCTAAAATTATTCCGAAGTAATAATTACTCTCCGTTTGAAAAATTAAAAAGAGTCCACCTACTACAAGCAGTCCGAATATAACTTCATAGGCAATAATTTTTCGTTTTTGAAAAAACGGTTCAATTAATGAGGTAAAAAAAGCACCCGTGGAAATACATGCTAATGTAATGGAGACATTTGAAACTTTAATAGCCCAAAAAAAAGTAAGCCAGTGCAAAGCAATGATAACTCCTAATAACCATAATTTTTTTAAAATTCTTGCTGGAACTTGGATACTTTGTTTTTTAAACCACAAATAAGCACCTACCAATAGCACCGCAATCGACATGCGAAACCAAACCAAAGGCAAAGCTTCTTTTTGAATGAGAGCTCCTAAAATAGCAGTAAAACCCCAAATAAAAACAATGAGGTGTAAATGTAAATAACTTTTAAGCTTATCGTTTGGCATTTCGCAATAAATAAATTGCTATTAATCCGAAAAAGATATTTGGAAACCAAACAGCTAGTAACGGATTTACACTCGATTTTTCGGCAAGTGTGGTAAAAACTTTATCAAAAAACACATAACTAAACCCTACCAAAATACCAATAGCCAAATTTACTCCCATTCCTCCTCTTCGTTTGATAGAGGAAACAGAAACTGCAATAATGGTCAATACGAATGCTGCAATGGGTAAACTAAATTTTTTATAATATTGTACTTTATACACATTTACAAATGCGTTGCCCCTCAATTCTTCTTTAGCGATAAATTTTCTCAACTTATCTATTGGAAGGGTTTCTGCAATATATATTACTGGAGTTAAATCATCTAAATCGAAGGTAAAAACAGTATCTTTTTTTTCCGCATACTCTAAACGGTCATTATCTTTTCCAACGGTTCTTTTTTTATAATCAAACATGGTAAAGTTGGAAGTTTTTTCATTGTATCTCAGTCTGGTTGCAGTAATTTTTGAAACCATTTTTTGGTCTTTAAAGGTTTCTAATTGAAAATTAAATGCTGTTTTGGTTTGACTGTTAAATCCACTTACATACAAATAAGTATTTGGTTCAATTTGCCTAAATACATTGGAACTTTCCCTAATCTCTACATTTGTTTTAAGATATTTATACCAAAATTCGTTAAATTCTTTACTTGCTTTTGGTACAATAAAAAAACCCATCAACATGGCAAAAAGCGAAATAATAGCTGCACCAATCATATATGGTCTTAAAAATCTTGAAAAACTGATACCGGAACTAAGAATTGCAATGATTTCTGAATTATTAGCTAACTTAGAGGTAAACCAAATAACTGACAAAAACAAAAAAATAGGAAATAAAATGTTAGACCAATAAATGATAAAATTCCCATAATGAGCAATCACTTCGTTGGTTGGAACTTTATTCATCAATATTTTATTGATTTTTTCAGATACATCAATCACTATTCCGATAGGAATAAACATAAAAAGCATTACCAAAAAAGTGGCAAAATATCTTTTTAGTATGTATTTATCGATGATTTTCATCTTTATTAGTTGATGGTTGTTAGTTGTTGGTTGTTAGTTGTTGGTTGTTGGTTGATGGTTGATAGTTGATAGTTGTTGGTTGATGGTAGCTAGTAATACAAATGTCACTTCTCACTTCTCACATCTCACTAAACACCTCACTTATCACTATTCACTTTTCACTACAACCTATTACTCATTTGTTTTACCATTCGTTCTTTCCACACTTTAAAATCTCCTGCTAAAATATGTTTTCTTGCTTCGCGAACCAACCACAAATAAAAGCCTAAATTATGAATGGTAGCAATTTGTTTTCCTAAATATTCATTGGCAGCAAACAAATGTCGCAAATAAGCTTTGGTGTATTCTGTATCTACAAAAGTAATTCCCATAGCATCTATTGGTGAAAAATCGTCTTCCCACTTTTTATTCTTAATGTTAATTACTCCATGAGCAGTAAACAACATGCCGTTTCTGGCATTTCTGGTAGGCATCACACAGTCAAACATATCTATACCTAATGCAATGTTTTCTAAAATATTGATTGGTGTACCAACTCCCATCAAATATCTTGGTTTGTCTTTTGGTAAAATTTCGGTCACCACTTCAGTCATGGCATACATTTCTTCAGCTGGCTCCCCCACACTTAGTCCACCAATAGCATTACCAAGAGCACCTGCATTGGCTATGTACTCTGCAGATTCTCTTCTTAAATCTTTATAAGTACTACCTTGTACAATCGGAAATAAAGCTTGTTCGTAACCATACTTTGGTGGTGTTTTTTCAAAATGTGTAATGCATCTATCTAACCAACGATGGGTCATGTGCATTGATTTCTTTGCATAGCGATAGTCACATGGATATGGAGTACATTCATCAAATGCCATGATGATATCGGCACCAATGGTGCGTTGGATTTCTATCACATTTTCAGGTGAAAAAAAGTGGTAAGAGCCATCAATATGACTTTTAAATTTCACACCCTCTTCTTTAATTTTTCTGTTTGAGGACAAAGAATATACTTGGTAACCACCTGAATCAGTTAGGATATTGCGATCCCAGTTCATAAAACGATGCAAACCACCAGCTTTTTCTAAAATATCCATTTGCGGACGTAAGTACAAATGGTAGGTGTTTCCGAGAATGATATCGGGATTGATATCGTTTTTTAGTTCTCGTTGGTGTACCCCTTTTACTGAGGCAACGGTACCAACAGGCATGAATATTGGAGTTTCAATAGTTCCGTGATCAGTAGTAATGACCCCTGCCCTAGCTTGGGAATTGGGATCGGTGGTCAGTAATTCAAATTGCATGTGCTTATTTTACCTTCATTTCAAAGATGGCAAAGATACAAATTACGAAGATGGAAATGATATATTATAATGAATGTTAAATAAAAAAGTTGTATTTTGTACATACATTTAAATGATCAATATAAAATGAATAAAGGTGGTTTTTCTTGGAGTAGATTGCTTGGAATTTCGGCTACCAAAGCCAAAATATCTAAACAAATTGGCATCCCATTAACTAAAAGCGGTAGGCAACAAAAAATTGGAAGAATGGTTTCTAAAGGATGTTTGGTTACTATATTTGGTACAGCAAGTTTATTTGGTTTAATTATGATTCTAATCTATGCCATCTGGTGAAATTCCGAATGGAGTTTCAGGCAAGTTGGTTCTCCATTCATCTCCAAACTTTGAATGTAAATGTGCTTCAATCAAAGCATTGGTTATTTTTGCCTTTTGCTCTAAAGCTGGATATATAGCACAAGTTTCTCGAAAAAATCCAATGCCATATTTTTCTGTAAATTTTACATGCTCTTTGGTAAGCATATCAGAAATTCCAAAAACAATAAACTTAGCTTGATTGTTTTCAATTTCTTTTTTTACGGCTTCTTTTAATTTTTCCACATTTAATTCAGTGGAAATCTCTAATTTTTGATTGCTTTTTTCAGCTTTGTTCTGTCCAAAAGAAAGGGACAGAAAGAAAAGACTAAAAAGCATCATTTTAATGTTTACCATTTCACCATTGTTTATTGCTGTTAAATATTAATCATTTTCTGTATACTTTTCAACAGAATTTCCTAGTTGTAGTTGATACCAATCGATTTTCCTGGATAGATACATACCAACACTTAAAATGATAAATATACCAATACTTCCTATCAATAGTGCAAAATCTTCTAATTGAATAATCACAAAAATAAAAGTATACAAGAAAAATAAGATTCCAGTTAAAACTACTGTTAATAAATTAGACTTTAAAATTGCTTTTACATATCCCGCAATTAATAACAACGTAGAGACGGCAGAAATGATGAATGCCAAGTTGAAGTTAAGGTGTTCAGAAATTGAAAGTAATAAGATAAAGAAGACCACCAATGCGACCCCAACTAAAATATATTGTATTGGATGAATGAAAACTTTATGTAAAACTTCAATAAAAAAGAAAACTAAAAAAGTAAATCCGATAAATAAAATGGCGTATTGTATTGTCCGATATGATTTTTGATAACTATCTACAGGCAATAGTAAATCAACACCAAAGCTTGCGTCTCCCATTTTGTATCGATCATTAACCCACAATTGAGGAAAGTTTCTGTTCAAATGAAGTACGTTCCAATTGGCTGAAAAGCCAGTATTGGAAACCTCTCTTGTATCTGGCAAAAAAGCACCATTAAAGCTTGGTGTTGCCCATTGGGAAGCAATCGAAACATCTGTTACTTTACCAACTGGAGTAAAATAAAGCATTTGACTTCCTTTGATGTCTAAATTTAAATCAAACGAATACTTGGTGCTGTCAGAAACATTTAGTTCAACATCTGCATGAATTCCGCTACTAACTACATCATTGCTTGATACACCAGGTTGAAAAGAAAAATTAGAACCATTCCACTGTAAGTCAACTTGTTCTTCTATCCCTCTCAAATCATCTAATCCTATAACAAATTCAGCTTTTTCCCATTGAATATTGGATATAGGAATATCTAATGTAGCTATTTCACTAACATCAAACTCTCCTTTCAACTGCATTTTAGTTTGATATACTACAATTTCGTAGATACTTCTATTTCTTTTTTCTGGACTTAATTCGCCTTGAATTTGAAGTTTGGAAGGAAGTAAGTGAAAGTACTCCTTAACTTGAACAATTCTCTCTACAGAATCTTTCTTAGAAATTTCTTTCACATACTTAATGTATGGCACTGAAATAAATGGTCCTTGTATGGTTTGGGCTTCTCCCCATTTACTACTAACCTCAAAAATAGCATTGTTTTGGGTATTTTCTCGTTCACTTATTAAAGAATGAATCATAGAGGTTGGGATTAACAATAGCAAAGTGATTATAAAGATGGTAAAAACTTTAAAAAATACGCTATACTTTAAGTTTTTCATAGGTGAGTTACATGATTTAGTAGTTTCTTAAATCTAAATGTCAAAAAAATATAAATATCTTAAAATAACTTTGATGCATTAAATTTATTGTGCTTTTCCAGATTATTTTAAAGTCTTTCTATTTCTTCCATTTTACAAATTCACCTACCAATTGATCCAAATAACAAAATTTTTGTTGCGTTCAAATTCAATAATTTCTATGATGTTTCCACAAATAATACGAGGAAGCTGTTTTATATTTTCATGTAAATTGGCTTGGTTAAAAAAAGCTTAGATTATTGGCTGCTTTTTAATTATACCTTGTCATTATCATTTTAAAATTTGATCATTTAAATGATTATATGGCTTTGTCGTTTTGCTTTACTTTGCATAAACAATTTTGTTGTGCCTCATTGTAAAAAGCCGACCGCACAAACAGCACATTTGGTTTTTACCGACACAAAAGCCAACGCTCAAAAACCAAAAGAGCTGTTTTTTGCCAACGCTTGACCGAATAAAATTTGTAAATTTGCGTTTTGAAACAGTATGACAAGATTTATTTACATAGCATTAATCACCCTGATTGGTTTCTTTCTGACACCAACAGACATCTATGCTTGTGGGTCAAAATCTGAAAACATAGAAAATAATTGCAGCAAGCAAACTGACACCAAAGCGGTAAAGAAAGGTTGTTGCGACACAGAAAAAGGACGATGCAGTAAGCACGGAAAAGATTGTGATGGAAAATGCGGTAACCCAAACTGTCATTGTCCTTCAAACCATACAAATTTTACTATTCCATTTTTAGTCAAATTTTCAGGCATTAAGTTAATCCCTAACAAGCCGAATTTTTATTACCAAGATAGCTTTTATTCATCAGGTTTCCTTTCTATTTGGCTACCACCCAAAATAGGCTGATTTCTTGCCTTGACAGCCATAGGTCTGTCCAATTGAAAGCAATTATTGGCTTTCAATTTCTCAATTTTACGTTAAACAATTAATTTTAAAAAATGAAATCAATAAAAATATTGATGGCAATTACGCTATTGCTATCGTTTACAGCGTGTAACGCTAAAATCAAAAACGCTAAAACCGAAAGCGTAAAAATTTACGGTAACTGTGGTATGTGTGAAACGACCATTGAAAAAGCAGGGAATGTCAAGAAAGTAGCACAGGTAGATTGGAACAAAGATACCAAAATGGCTACCCTGACTTATGACCCAAGCAAAACCAATCAAGACGAAATCTTGAAACGCATTGCTTTGGCAGGTTACGATAGCGACCAATTTCTTGCACCTGATGATGTCTATGCGAAACTTCCTGAATGTTGTCAATACGACCGTGTAAAAAAATCGGAAACTGTAAAAGCAGTAGCGATTGACGAACATCACAATCACGGTGGGGCAACTGACAAGTCAACAGAAACAAAGCAAGAAGTAAATCAACTCAAATCAGTTTTTGAAAACTACTTCGCACTAAAAGATGCTTTGGTAAAATCTGATGGCAACTTGGCTTCTGCCAAAGCAAAAGAATTGCTCAACGCTCTTAATGCCGTGCAGATGAACAAACTTTCCAATGAAGAACATACTGTTTGGATGAAAGTAATGAAGGACTTGATATTTGATACCGAACACATCGAAGAAACCAAAGATGATGGGCATCAAAGAGACCATTTCAATACTTTGTCTGACAATATGTATCAACTTTTCAAAGTTTCCAAACAAGAAACGCCTACATATTACCAACATTGCCCAATGGCAAACAATGGTAAAGGTGCAAATTGGTTGAGTAAAGAAAACACCGTGAAGAACCCATACTACGGTTCTAAAATGCTGAGTTGTGGTAAAACGGTTGAAACAATAGAATAAATGAAACTATACATCAAAAATATGGTGTGTAGTCGCTGCAAAATGGTGGTGAAGTCTGAGTTGGAAAAACTCGGACTTCAACTACTTGCAGTTGATTTGGGCGAAGTAGAAACCGCAGCACACATTACGGCTCAACAAAAAAGCAAGATTGCAGAACACCTGAAAGGTTTTGGTTTTGAACTGATTGATGACAAGAAAAGCCGATTAATTGATAAAATTAAAACTTTAATAATTGAATTGGTGCATCAACAAAATGCCCAACTCAACACCAATCTTTCTGATTATTTGTCAAAACAGTTAACACAAGATTATTCATCTCTTAGCAATTTGTTCTCGGAAGTAGAAGATACGACCATTGAGAAATACTTTATTAACCAAAAAATTGAAAAGGTGAAAGAATTGCTTCTGTATGATGAATTGACACTGAATGAAATTGCTTTTCAGATGAATTATAGCAGTGTGGCATATTTGAGCAATCAGTTCAAAAAGGTAACAGGCTTTTCGCCATCACATTACAAGCAATTGAAAGACAAAAAACGAAGACAAATTGAAGACTTGTGAATAATGGTTAACGATTAATTATTAATGATTAGTGATTGTTGGTCAATGATTTTAAAATGTACTATCAGCAAACCTCTATCCATTAAACACAGATAGTAAGATGCAATAAATGTTACAACTCTAACCCAAAATTGTGTAAACAAATATGCCTGCATTGTGCTGAACTTTGTACCATAAAGTTAAACATTAAAAATTAAACTCTAATCATTAAAAAAATGGTACATACATATCAGGTAACAGGAATGACCTGTTCAAGTTGCGAAGCAAAAGTAAAGTCATCGTTGCTGATGGTGGAAAATGTGGTAAGCGTTGAAGTTTCTAAAGACGAAAATTCAGCCACAATCACAATGGATAAACACATTCCATTGGATAAGTTGCAAAAAGCCTTGCCTGAAAAATATCGGATTTATGCAAAGCATCACAATGAGTTGGCAGAACAAACCAAAGGGTGGTTAGCCACCTACAAACCCATTTTGTTGATATTCTTTTATATCTCAATGGTTACGCTATTGGTGCAGTTTTCCAATGATAGGTTTGATGCAATGCAATGGATGCGACATTTTATGGCGGGTTTCTTTTTGGTGCTTTCGTTTTTTAAAATGCTCAATCTGAAAGGCTTTGCCGAAAGCTATGTAATGTATGATGTGGTAGCAAAGCGATTACCCGCTTGGGCTTATATCTATGCTTTCACAGAATTGGCTTTGGGTATTGCTTTTTTAATCAATTTTAATCCGCTTGTTACTAATAGTTTAACATTTATAGTAATGAGCATCAGCATCATTGGCG
>Ga0208243_1000047_pt1 | contig 149173 bp, 163 predicted proteins | sample Subbio2Aug_QV12A_FD_184826 | JGI IMG/M metagenome (GOLD analysis project Ga0208243, IMG submission 184826) | Serpentinite rock and fluid subsurface biosphere microbial communities from McLaughlin Reserve, California, USA - CR12Aug_QV12A (SPAdes) | ecosystem: Environmental > Terrestrial > Deep... | reverse complement strand
CGGCGCTTTGAAGTAACGATGTATTACGATGTATATCTACATCGCAACGACTTGTCGAAAAAATTCAATTTCGACAAAGCTCTATGCTCACCCACCCACATCCTATGTATGTTTAGGGTATGAGTCCTTCAGCCGGTGGGGCTTTGTCAGTTTGGGGGATTGGATCAATCCACCAGTTCGGCTTCGTATTCCTTCTTCGAGCGGAATGCCTGGTGCACCCGGAAGCCCTGCATGAAGGCAATCCACTGGGCCGCTTGCTCGTGGGTTTCGAACGTAGCGACGGCCGTGTCTTCGCGCTTGACGATGACTGGATAGCGCCCGCTGCCCTCCTTCGCATCAATCGCGTACTGGGGCAGCACGTAGTTCTTCGCGCGGTAGACCTCCTCGGCCCGCCGCACATCGATGATGCGCAGCACGTTGACCGTGTTGATCGCGCCGCCGCAGCCGCTGGTGATGATGCTGCGCACGTCATCGAGCAAAGGCTCCATCATCAGTGGCACGCGCTTCGGGCCTGTCGAGCGCCCAATGAAACCTACGCAGTCATATTCCTCGGCCCAGTCCCTGCCGGTCTCCGGGTCGCCATAGAAAAGCCGCAGGATCGTGCCGTGTTCACGCTCATCGCTGAAGCTGGCGCGCGCGGCCTCGAGGATCGCGGCCACGGCTTTAGGCGTGCCCGTCCGGTACCAGGTTTTCTTGGAGGCCGGATGGGTCGCGAACGCAGCGTGGAGCTGTTTGTTGAGCTCGTAACACTCGCGCGTTCCGAGCATTTCAGGCGTGGGCTCGGGTTTGCCCATCACCTTTGCGAGTTGCTGCGTATCCTAAAAACAGTTGTCGAATCCGAGGCAGCTTACGCCGTAGCCGTGTTTGATCACGTACTGGCGCTGTTCTTCGTTCAGGGCGAGTCCATTGACGAACTCGAGGGGGGATTTCTGCTTGGTACTCACTGCTCTCTCTATGGGAGTGTGGGAATACCAAGCACCCAACCGGGAACTGGGTGTTCCCGTGGGGGTTGAAGGGTCGGCACAGAGCCGACGAGATGGTCATGCGACCAGAACGGGAGCGAATCTAACCCGCTCGCCAGCTTCCCGCAACGGGTGGCGACCAGTCAGGCTTATCTTCAGCGCGAGGGTTGGATGGTCGATCCAGCATGCGCGCCCCCCAGCGGGGTTGCCTGCCGCGTGGCGTAGTTGGCAGCGCGACGGGCTGCTGGATTGCCATCCATGGCGGAGAGCTCACTGAGGCGGGAGAGGTTCGTTCGGGCCGATCGCCCGGCATTGGACGCATTCTTGCGCTCGAGCTTGCCCACCTCTGAATGCACCAGGTCCTGAAAAGCCTGTTTGCCAGCCTCCGTGGCCAGCTGCGCTGTGCATGCCGGGGTGAGCACCAGCATCAAGTCCCCCCCAGCCAGCCTTGTGCATCCTTCGGTGAAGCCAGCGGTCGCTGGTCTGTTCCCACCGGGCTCGGTTGCGTGCGCCGCGCTGGCGACCGCCCACGCGACCAGGTTGAGCACGCCCCGGGCTCCTGCTCTGTATCTGGCGAAAGTGGTGGTCGTGCGGGGGGGCTTCATGGTGTATTGGGATCTTCCCGCCCGATTGTTGGTTTCACCGGCTGCGCCCGAGGCTGGGTCAACGGCGGGCTCAACCCCCGATATCACCCCCCCAAACGACGAAACCCCATGCCTTTGAGGGCATGGGGCTGTCGATGTGTGAAATGCATCACGGGGCTGCTGCCACCCTCACCTTCGATGAGTGAGCGTCACAGCGGCCGCGTGGGCGTTGGAGAGCGAGCCAGGAGCTCAGGCCTCTTCGGTTTGCAGCGAGATCTCGCACTGGGCCACCTGACCGTCGCTGAATCCCACGACGACCTCATAGCCCACCGCGGTGAGCTTGGCGCGAACGACGTGGGCCACGAAGGCGCGCGGGTTGAGCTTGTCCAGCTCGAACGCGTCAGGGGGCAGTTCCGTCAGTGCGCCCGCCGTCAGCCCGAACACTGCAGGGTGATCCAGGCTGATGGAGCCAAACAGAGGAGCGATCCACTGGTTGCCATCCTTGCCGCCGCTGTCGAAGCGAGCGGTCCGTTGTGCGCCCTGCATGAAGAACAGGGAGTCGAAGTAGGCGGTGGAGCCGTCCTCACCGTAGCCCATGGCAGAGGGCGAGCGGTTCGTGCCGTGGAACTGCGCCATGTTGGCCAGCTCATGGTTGAACTGCTCGGCGCTGTCACAAATCACGTGGCTCACGTCCTGTTCGGCGTAGGTCAGCGTTTGGCGCAGCGCCGGATTGATCCAGCAACCGTAGTACCAGGCATCGCTGCTCGTGGGATAGCGGCGCCAGCCAGCGTGCTGCCGAAGGATCGGACTGACCGAGCCGGTGTTGCCGTTCTGGATGAAGCTGCGCCGGATCACCGCGCCGGAGCTGGTGCGTTCGTCCGGAGCGTCCTTCTCATGGGCAGACAGCAGGCGGATGGTGTTGCGCAGGCGCTCGACCTGGTTGTGGTTGAAGGCTTGCTTCTGGCCACTCCACCAGTACAGATCGCCGTTTGCCCGGGCAATGGCCTTGCCGACCTCGGTGACGTTCAGTTTGGAGATGTATTGCGGCTTGCTGTCGCGCACGATGGTGTCCGCGTAGTAGCCCGCCAGTGAGCGCGCCACGCCGTCGGTGTTGACTTCGAACGTGTCGCAGAAGATGTGCCCGTGGGGTACCTCATGCAGCACTGCGATGGCTTCGTCACGGCCCATGAGCATGTAGCCCGTGGCCGCGGCGAGCAGCATGCGCTGGTGCAGCTGCAGCTCGTCCAGTGGGACAAAGTGCCGCACCTCCTGAAAGTACAGGGGCAGCTGGACCAGGCGCTTGACGATCGAGCCTGCCTTGCCGGCGTGCGTTGGGTTGCGGAACTGGATCAGCGTTGCCTGCTCGATCCCGTCGATGCCACCGAAGTCACGCTCGAAGGCAAACAAGCCGTTGATGTGCTCCAGCAGCTGGCGCGTGTGCGCCGGGTCGAACAGGGGGTGTTCGTGCACCTGGATCATCATCGAATGGGACTCGACGTAGATCGGCACGTTGTGGATGGGGTTCATGGTGTGTCCTGTGAGGGATGAACCGGAAAACCCATCGCCCAATCCGGGAGTAGGTCCCGGTGGGGTTGATGTAGGCGTGCACAGCGCAAGCGGCACGCAGACTCGCGAGAAGCGAATTCAGGCGAGATTGTCTGGTGGCTCAGGCTGAGCCGCAAGCAATGGCGCCCACCCCGGCGCGCGCGCGCTGCGCACGCAGTCGGCCAGGGCCAGCTTCAGCGCACGGTGATGGCTGTCGGCTCGGCCAGCGCCTGCACACCTTGACGAACGCCGTCCTGCACAGCGCCTAGCAGAGGTGCGAGCAGCCCCTTGTTTTCGAAGGGGCCGAAGTTGACCACCTCCAGCTCGGGGGTCGCGGCCGCAACGCTCTCCAACGTGCCGTTGGCGTCGACCAGCCCCAGCTTGAGTGCTTGGGCACCGTTCCACACTTCACCGCTGGTGTAGGTGCTGATGTCCTGGGTGAGCTTGCCGGCGCGCCGCTCGGCCACGAGGTCGGCGAACTGAGTGCCCAACGTGTTCACCAGATCCTGCGCCTTCTGCGCGCCCTTCTCGGTTCCGGGCTCAAACGGGTTGAGCAATGCCTTGAGCTCGCCTGAGGTGTAGGACTTGGCCTTCACGTCCAGGCGGGCCAGCAGCCCTTCGAGCTGCCACGACTGGATGACCGCGCCGATGCTGCCCACCAGCGAATACTGGCCGCTCACGATCTCGTCGGCTGAGAGGGCCACCATGTAGCCAGCGGAGGCGCCGAGGTTGCCGATGACGGCCACGATGGGCTTGTTGTGCTTCTCCCGCGCGAGGCTCACGGCCTGAGCGATGCGCTCCGCTTCCACCGGTGCGCCCCCGGGGGACTCGATGTAGAGCACGATCTTCTTGACGTTGTCATCCTTGGCTGCCGCCATGATGGCCGCGCTCACGCGCCCACCCGAGGTGAGCTTGCTGTCCGGCATGATCGCGCCCCGCACCTGGATCACAGCCAGCGTGGGACCATCGGTGGAGCTGCCACTGCCCGAGCCCACCAGCGTGCGAAAGAAGGTGTAGTAACCGGCAAGACTGGCCACCACGAGCAGGCCGATGGCGATCCGCTTGAACCAGGTGTCGCGGCGCTCCTGCTTTTCCCGTCGACGGTTGTCCTCCAACATCATCGTGAGCATCTTCTGCAGGACGCCGGTCTGCTCGGTGGTGTTGGCCTGCACGTCGTGCGCGGGGGTGTTGTCGCTGCTGGTCATGGTCATGCTGGAAGTGAAGAATCAACTGGAGCGGCCTGGAGTGCCTCGCCGAGGTGGTGCCCAACCTGGATGGCGATGAAGAGAACGACCGCGCGCCACGGTTTGCTGATGATGGAGTTCGTCCCGTGCGGAGTCTAGGTCGGGCGTTGGTTCTGTGTGGTCAGCAGGTCATCTGGATTACAAGGCTCCCGTCATCGCCGGCGTGATTCGGGGGAGCTTGAAAAGAGGCTCGTGGGCGAAGGTCCCATCCTGGTCGGCGTCATGGCTCAACGTGACGTCGCCGCTACAGCGGTGGGTGCGGATGTAAGCCGCTGGCTTGGCCCGCAGCAGCGCCTCGTGCGTGGCAATCGCCGCGCTGAGCGCGTGCACGGCTTCAGACCCGCATAGGACGGCTGCCGCGTCCAGCAGCTTGGCTTTGTCGGCCGCGCTCAACGTAGCACGGCTGATCGGCTGTGCCACCGGGGGGCGAAACGGCATTGCAACGGAGATGGCCACGGCTCAGGCCGCTTCTTCGAACGGCTCGCGCGTGAACGAGGCCCCGCCCGCCGTCCCGGTGGTTTTTGCCTCGCCGGCGTCTGCCTGGTCGGCCTGGGACGAGTCGCCGCCCTCTGCTCCCGCGGCGGTGACACCCTGTTCGCTGGCCAGCTTTTCGGCCCGCTTGATGGCGCGCTGGCGCTTGCCCTCGATTTGCCTGAGCAGTTCGTCGAGCTTGTCCTGCAGGGGCTTGCCGAGCTGAGCGAAGCCGGGGTCGTTGCGCAGTTCCTGCACCACGGAATACAGCTTGGGGCCTTCTTTGGCGATCACCTTCTCGCTGGGATCGACCAGATAGCGGGTGGTCACACGGCTCTTGCCCGCCGCCTTGGCCATCTGCAGGCCCTCCTCGATCTTCGTGATCACCTTGTCGCCGTGGGTGGCCATGGCCTTCAGGGCGGCCGTTGCGGAAATCTGGTCGCTGGCCACCAGCTCGCGCACTTTGGCGGGTGCACCGATGAGGGTCAGCAGATCGCGGACGTAGTTCTCGGTGAAGCCCAGGCGCTTGGCGATGCGGGTCTCATCCCAGCCGAACCCCACCAGACGCTTGCACACGGCGGCTTTCTCCAGCGATTCCAGCGGCTTGCCGGCGTTGCTGCGCACCAGCCCCACGGTGATGTCTTCCAGATCGCGCGCTTTGGTGCTGACCACCACGGGCAGCAGGTCGATTTCCAGGCCTTCGGAGATCGCCAGGTCGACGCCTGCCAAGCGGCAATGGCCATCGTTGAGGTAGATGACGCTGTCCTCGCCTTCGCGCGCCACGTAGCCCGCGAGCGGGTGTTCCGGTTTGAAGCCTTCACTGGTGATGCTGTCGGCTAGCGCGCGGATGTGGGTGTGGTAGGCCGCGTTCTCGATCCGGACGTTGAAGCCGGGAATGACGCGGATCTGGGAGCGAGGTACGAACCACAGGTCGCGTTTGGACGCGCCGGCGGCATGCATCGCGCCCTTGATGGATCCGGCCACCAGTGTGATGTCCGGGTTGGTGGCCAGCGCCTGGGCTGCGAGTTGATCGGCGTCGGCGTGAACGGCGTTGTCTTGCATAGTGTTCTCTCCAGTGGGTTGGGCGTGGGCTTGAGGGTGGCGCCGACCCTCTAGCGGATTGGCGACTCCTATTCATCCTGCCAGTGGGTCTTCGGAATTCAAGGGCCGCTGCAGTCCTTTATTCACCTCGTCCGGAAATGCCGCTCAGCTGTCGTTGCTGCATACGAACCGCCTGGCGCCTCGGCCCGAGGCTGCTACCCCAGATGGTCGGACGCCAACGTGCCACAGCCCCCCCGAGCAACGCGGGGTTACCACCCCGTTGCGAGCGGAATGGCGCTCTTTTGGTGGTTCTGACCGCTTCGGGACAGCCGCCACTGTTCCTGCAGGAATCAACTTCTTGAAAACCGAGCCCTGACAGGCCGGTCGGTCGACAACTGCATCCGGCTGCGGTGAGCGAGTCAGCCGTGGCTGAGCAAATAAATCGGCAACTGTTAGCGATTTGGCCCCAGACGGTGCAGCGCGCTCCCTATAGTGGGTTGTGCCACCGAGCTTTTTCGGGACCACAAGGAACGACCCATGACCGCAGCCAAAACCCCCACCCCCATCGAACCCCTGCCAGCCGCTGCCCTGCCCCAGCGCTCATCGAGCGAGCTGGTGACGGCCTTCATCGAACGGGCCCTCGAGAGCGGCGTGCCGCGCAAGACCATTGCCCTGCGCAGCGGGGTGGAGCCGAACTTCGTGAGCATGCTCAAGAAGGGCGAGCCGCTGCCCTTGGCACGCATCCTGCCGCTGGCGGTGGGCTGTGGCCTGTCTGCGCAGGAGCGCCTTGAGCTGCTGACCGCGCGCATCGTCGAGTTGCACGGTCTGAAGGTCGAGCTCGATGCCGAGGCGCTGGCTACGTGGGTGACCGACCTGTGCGCGCTGTCTGTGAGCGAGTCGGTGCTGCTGCAGGCCTGGCGGGAGGAGTCGGCCGCAGCGCCGGCGCATCTGCATGACTTGCTCGGTCGTCCGGATGTCGCGGCGCGCGTGCGTGCTGTGCTGCACCAGGTCGCCCAGGAGGAGATGCACGCGATGGCTCAGGACTGATCACGTTGGCCGGCGCTCCACCGGTGGTGCGAGTGCCGCACCAACAGGTGGACTGCATGAGCGGACAGACGATCGTCCCCAGACAACAATGGTGGCTCGACGCAACGAGACACCACAACCAGCATGCACATGATTCAAGCACCCGGATCTGCTCCCTTGAATGCGTACATCCTGCAGGACCTCACGCGTCTGAATGAGGTGCTGCTGGGAGACTGGCCATTGGACGCGCCTGAGGGCCTTGCGGCACAGTCCAGGACCGCCTGGTGGACGGCGCTGCACCATATGCACGGAACGGATGCCGACAACTACTTCGAGCAGCGCGCAACGCTCTGCCGCCTCTACCTGGACGTGTTCCAGATGCGTCTGTACGGCCCGCTGCGCGACAACCAGCTTTTCGAGAAGGTGCTGTCCATGCTGGGCGGCGCCAAGGGGCGCGCACAGTTCATGCGGGAGGCCCTGTGCATGGGCTATCACGCGGCGACAGTGGAAGGCGCACTGGCATGGGACAACCCCCAGCCAGAAACCATGGGTGGCCAAGATGCCACCGCGTTGCCTGAAATGCCCATCCGGGTTCCCTCCGTGCGCTTCACCCTGGACGAGCTGCTGCATACCTTGCACACCTGGAAGAACGACCAGCTGGCGCACGAGATCCGCGAGATGCGCCTGAGCGAGGGCTTTGAGGTTCACCCGTTCGAGTGGGGTGTGGTGCTCGACAACCCGTACACCAAGATGGTGTTCAGCTGGGAGCTGATGCGCTCACGCGAGCAGGGGCTGGGTCAGCGCCTCTACACCGACTGGTCCCTCTACGGCGAGCGCGAGCCCCGTCTGCAGGCGCTGCGCGGCATGCTCCGCGATGAAGGCAAGCCCTTGGAGCTGCACTGCACCACCAGCGACGCGCGCACGGTGTTCATCCAGTTCGAGGTGAGTTCGTCGCTGCCGGCCGCCCAGGCTTTCGGGCGGTGGTTCCACGAGGCTTACCTGCCCGAGGTTTTCCCGCTGCAGGCCAAGCGCGCGCTGGAGCCGGCATTTCACTACCCTCTGATGCTGTTTCCCCGCTGAGGCCTGTTCACGCCGTCGCGGCGTAGCGCATGGCCACTTCGTGCCCAGGTGCGCGCAGGCTCAGATTCTGAGGCGCAGACGGGCGATACGTTTCAAGGGTTCAAGCGCAGAGCCTGTGCAGCGGTCTCGCCGCCGGCGAGGACTACCAGCAGGGCACCGAGGGCGAGCAAGGTGGCTATGGCCAGCCCCGGGCGCTGCACCGCAGGACGGGAGAGGGTCCGGCGAAACCATCGCACGGCCCGAGGGAATGCCCCGGTGGGGTGATCGCGGTCGTTGGCGATCTTCAGAAGCGTAGCCGCAGCGTGGTGGCATTCACCCAGGTACTTCTCGCGCTCGGGGATGGCCCACTGCGGCTCGACCAGCGCCTTGTTGCGCACGGCGGAGAGGTATCGCAGTCGCTTGTCCAGCCAGGCCGGCAGGGGCTTGCTGAGGGAGTCCAGTTTGCTGTGGATGCCGCGTCCGCGACCGCCGAAGTCGCGTGCGAGCACCTGTTCGATCAGCGAGGTGATCTCCATCACATCCCTCAGGGAGTGAAGGTGGCTGGCTTGACGCTGGGCTCGGCTGCTCGTTGTCGGAGCGCCGGTGATCAGGTCCACCGTCAGATCGCGCGCAGCGTCCACCGCAGGCGCAGGCCTGCGCTCATGCCGGACGTTCTGTGCCGCAGACGGTTCGACGAACTGGATTGGCATGGTGCGATCCTCAGCGTGGCGGCGCATGGGCAGGTGCATCGACAAGTGGCGGCGGCGCCGCGCGCAGATCCATTCCGGGCAGCAGGCCTGTGCGCGCCATCCCCAGCAGGGAGGTGGCCACGAAGCCCAGCTGCTGGAGCATCAGCCCGTAGCGCTCGATGCCCAGCGCGAAACCCACGGAGCAGAGGTTGGCCAGGAAGAACGCCAGCCAGCCCCAGCGGGAGATGCTGGTGTTGGTGGCCAGCACCAAGGCGCCCAGCAGCCCCATCACGCAGGAGCCCCATTCCAGGGCCGTGATCAGGGCCGCCATGGTCTGCGGATTCAGCATGGTGGTGTCGACGCTCATGGGTGGTTCCTCAGCACTTCGTGGTGCAGGCTCAGGCAGCGGCTGCAGGTCACCTGCTGTCCCGGCACCGGGCGCCACTGGTTGTACAGGCCGAGCGGGCGCACGCCGCACAGCGCTGCGACGTTCATGCCAGGTCGGGCCACCCAGAGGTGGGTGGTCATGCCCACCGGGGCTTCAGGCTTGCCGGCACCAGTTTCGCCGCAGAAAACCGCTGCAATCGCGGTCATGGCGTGCTCGAGTTCGATCGAGGCCAGCTCGGTTTCGCTCGGGAAGTGGGGCATGGGCGGCAGAAACATGGTCGTGTAGGTCAGGTCTGAAGTGAATTTAGGCGCGGGTACGCCCTGCCCTGGGTGAGGTATCGCGGGGTGAATGCCCCGTTGGGCGCCCCCTGAATGCAGCTGGGGGGACGGACGGTGCAGCGCTAGCTGTTACCGGGGCTTGGCGGCCGCGCCGATGGATTTCTTCGCATCGCGCGCGGCTTTGGCGGCGACCTTGCGTGCCGCGGCTTTCTCAGCTGCGAAGGCGGCTTTGTCGGCTTCGGCCTTGGCCAGCGCTTCCTGCAGGCTGGTCTGCAGGATGTCGAGGTGGGTCAGCCGGTAGTCGTTGAGCACGGCGGAGCGCCGCTTCTTCAGGAGCTTTTCGATCTCGGCGGGCGTGGGCTCCTTCTCCGTGAAGAACTCCACGAGGTAGTCACTACCCCCCGCTTCGGGGTGGATCATGGCCAGCAGACGGTGGGTGAAGCCTTTGGCCTTGTGATCCACGGCGCGCTGCAGCTCCGCCTTGAGATCGCGGATGCGCGAGGGCAGCGTCTGGCGCTCGAAGTCCCGCTCAAGCCGCCGCAAGAAGCAACTCTCGCATTCACCCTCTCGGTTGGTCTCGCTGGTGGCCGGATCGAACGCCGGCGCGCTGCAGGTGCGGCACGGCACGATGCCCACGCTATCGAACAGGGCCAGCGCATCGCCCACAGTCGCTTGTTCAAACGGCAGTTCGGGCCTGCGGGCGCTGGTTCGGCCCTGATTGGGCTTGGCACCCTCATTGATGGTCACGCCGATCTGCAAGCCCCAGTTGGAGTAGCTCCACGAAGGGTGTTCCACGCGGGCCGTCAGGGTCACCCCTGCGCGTTGGGTGGTGAAGGTGAAGTCGCGCGGGAGGGGGGCGCTGGTGTCGATACCGGGGTAGGGCTGGGGGCTGCTGCTGTCGCTCATGACGGGGCTTTCGGGCTGGCCTGATCACTGCTGTGGTCAGGTGGGTGATGGGATGAAAACCCGGCACTGAAGGGGTTGCCCCAACAAACGCCGAATCCTCAATCCAAACTAGCACCCATCCCTTCGCTGTCAAGAACGCCCACGCGCCAACCCCCCACAGATCTTCTGTCCGCTCTGAAGCGGGTCGCGTGAAGACTCAGCAGCTGGTGGCAGCCAGGAGAGGAGACCGCGCGTGCCCTGCCCTACTTGCCTGGAGGCTTGTTCAGCAGGGCCGCAGGACCCCCGGCAGGAGCCCCTGCATCACCACGGGCAAGGCGGCACAGCTGCCACTGCTGTGCGGCTCTTGCCCTGGAAGCCCTTCTACGGCGCCGCGGCGCCCGATGTGACTTCCGAGGTGTCGACACTCACGATGCCGACGTTCACGAAGTCCACCTTCACGATGCGGCGGTACACACGAATGCTGGCGTCTGCCTGCGTGCAGCCTGCACCGCCACAGGGGGACGTGTCCGTGGTGGCGCGTGTGTCAACGCCCGCAGCCCGTGGTGTCCAGCGCCCACTTGATGCCGTCGTGCTTCATCTGTGCGGTCCAGCGCAGGACCGTTCCGTCAGGGAACCGGCTCACGCAGCTGGCGTTCTGGCAAACGGTCTCACAGCTGTACTGTTCGGTCGTCTTGGTGGTGCTGCGAACGCTTTTCGCAGGTGCTTGTTCTTTCACACGCTTGGCGGCAGCTTGATTCTTCTCGGCCTGTGCTTGCAGTGCCTTCATCGCCTTGGGGATGGGCAACGGGGCATCGTTGGTGAACTGCTCGGTCACCTTGCAGTCAAGGGGCTTGCTGGGTGATGCTGCGCAATTCGCCAGAGCCTGACTGGCGGCCGATTTGGGGTCTTGATCGACTTGGATGAAGTACCGTTTGGCACTGTCCGAGGTTGCGATCGCAACCGATCCTTTGAAAGCGGCTTCGTCCAGCAGTTTGCACGTTTCGGGTGCCGACGAGTTGTTCAGGCAGTCGGCCATGGCTTCCTCTTGCGCAGCCTTGGGGTCCGGGTAGTTGTAGCGAACCTTGTATCCGGCCTCGCTCACCGCCACTGCGAGCCAGCGGGCGCCCCCGTCCCACGCTGCGGTGCGGATCTCACAGGACTTGTTTTTCTTGCTGCAGTTGGCTTTGGCCAGTTTGTTCGCCTCCGCAGGGTCCGTTGCGAAGGTACCGTAGTAGCCCCCCTCGCCCTCGTACAACACGAAGGCTCCACCGTTGCGGGCCTTGACCATGATGGTGCAGGGACGACCCATCTTCTCGCACCCCTCGATCGCCGCTTTCTCGGCCTCTGCCGCGCTGCCGTAGTTCGTCGCGGTGTGGGTGCCCGTTACCGAGCTGGATGCAATTGCACCCCACGCCATGGCCAGGACGGGGGCCATCAAGAAGGTACCGATGACGGAGGACTTGAGCATCTTGTTAAATTTCATGTGTTGATGAGAGATGGTTGACGAAGTTAGTAATCGGCAGAGAACTGGGGCGCTTGAATCGGGCGAGACCAGGCTGCATTCATCCCAAGCGACGGCTTGCCACCGGATGCCACTGGATGCCACTAGGGGGAACACGCAGTTCAAACTAGCACCCGAGCATGTGGTGTCAAGTCGCGTTGGCTGTGATGAGGTATCCATCCAGCGGGTCTTCGGACTCGCTGTTTGCAGACCTCAATCCCAAAGTCCCAACGGGTGACGCACACGGGCATAGTGGCGTTGGGTTTCTCGCAGTGCGACCAGCACGATCAGCCCGGGGAAGCTCTCCTGGATGTCCTGCGCGGTTGCGCACGGTGCTGTGTTCGTGAGCGGGCTCTTGCCCATCAGGTCGGCTGCGATGTGGGGCTGATCGGCAGTGATCTCCTCCATCGTGATCGCCGCTGCGGGCCGGGCCAGCGCACGGATGCGCAGCTGGTCGTGCATGTCCTGCAGCTCCTGGTCATCGGCCGGCGTGATCAGGCCTGCGGTCTTTATGTGAGCACTGCGCAGTGCATCCGTCACGCTCTCAGCGCGCTCGCAGGCCTTCCACTCGCTCTGGAAGTGCATGTGCGATGCGTACTGGCCAGCGGCATTGACGCTCATCACGAGAATGGGGTCGCCGGGCATCCTGGGTGAGAAGGCCAGGTGGACGATGGAGCGCTGATTGATGGATTGCAGGCTGTGGCTTCCATCGGCGAAGGCCTGCGGCAGCGGGGCCCAGCGCAGCAGGGACTCGTACAGAGGGTGCGGAGCGCTCAGCGTTGCGGCTGTGTCGATCATCTGGACCGCGACATGGGGATCGAAGCTTGCGTCCAAGGGCGGCCAGCCGGTGGCGGACGCACTGCTGTCCTGGAAGTCCTCGTGCTCCCCGCCGCTCGTGCTGCCGCTGGCCACCGGTGGGTAGACCACACGCATGAGAATGGCCGCGCCAGCTGCGGGGGCATCGATACGGCCAGCTGCATTGTGGGCAAGTGCCTGAATGAGGAAGCGGTGCAGCTCGAACGAGCCGCTGGGCATGAGCAACCCGGGAATCTTGCTGGTCTCGTACTCCTCGTGGGCTGTGCGCCCCTGGGTGTCGAAGTTACTTTTCGGGGCGGCTGAGGTGTTCAGCTGCGCACTGGCAAATCGGTCGAATGTCATGGCCGAGGGCTGGGCAGCCGAGCGCAGAGACACGCGCATGGTCACTCCGCGATCGCTGTCCTTGGGTGCGAATCGGGTCCCTGTATTGGCTTCCATGTGGATCATTGCTGCGCTCGGTTGGTTCACTGGCCGGGATTGTCTTGGCGCACTTTCAATCGCACCAGCGATGCGGACCAGTCGAGCGGGCCGTCCCCTGACATGCGTGCGCGTTCGCGGCAGTTCCTCGCGCGGCACGACATCACTCACGCGAAACCGTGAACTACCAGCCTGAAAGTTTAGGGTTCGATGCACGGTGTGGCCCCCGGCTATCTGGTGGGTTTCCCCGCGATAGCTCACCGTTTAGCTCACCGTTGGGACTGACCAGGCTCATCGGTGGGCCAGTGATCAGTGCGTGTTCGAATTGCTCGCCTGTGCATGAGGCATGCCTTCCATCACCAGGTGCGTATACGCGAACACGAAATTCACCTGCGGCCGCAAGCAGGTCAACGGGGTCAACATGGTTCATGCCGACCTGTTCCCCTCCATCACTGCAACGCTGCGTCCGAACGCCACCTTCATGCACGCACCTGGTACGCACGGTGCTGACGGCTGCATCAGCGAAGTCAACGGCGTCCCCCACTTCGCTGGCCGCGGCGTGGACATGCACCTGAAGGGTGTCCAGCCTCGACACGTGATGAAGGACTACTGCACGTCGCCCTCGTACCTTGCACTGATGCGCGGTGCGATGCACTACATGCTGGAGGATGTGGGCAATCCGCAAGAAATGGCGATCGAGCACCTGACGGTGGGGCTGCCGCTGAACACGTACCTCGAATACCGTGATCGGCTTCGCAGCATTGCTGTGGGTCGCCATGAGGTCGTGAGCCCAGATCCCAGCGTGGGCGCCCGCCATGTCCATGTGGTCGATGCCTCGGTCATGGTCCAACCCATGGGCGCCCTCTACAACTACGGCCTGAGCCACCCGGACTTCAATCTGAGCGGGTGGAACCTGGTCATCGACGTGGGCGGCGGCACCATCGACTTCCTCGTTGCGCGTGACAAGGCTCCCAACTACGAGCGGTCCGGTGCGCATCCGGAATCGATGCTGGCCTGTGCTTCCGCCGTGGCCAAGATGATCAACCCGAGCCTGCGTGGCCAGTACAGCATCATCCAAGAGATCGATGCGGCCATCCGCGGGCGCAATGAAACCATCCGCATCTCGGGCGTGGAGTACGCGATGTCCGAGTTTTCAGGAGCGATCAACGACGTGCTGCGCGGCGGCTACAACGCGATGCTCGACACGATCGGCGCGCTGGAGGACTTTCACAGCATCCTGGTGTGCGGTGGTGGCGGTGCAGTGTTCTACGATTTCCTGTGCGAACACCACCCTGAACTCCGCCCTCGCCTTCGCATTGACGCCGGCGCTGCATTCTCCAACGTGCGGGGCTTTCAGATCGTGGCCGAGTACACCCAGCGCATGGGAAGTGCGAATCGTTGACCCGGAGTGCAACGAGCATGGCTGCATCCAAAGAAGGAACTGGCGTGCGGGTCCGCCTTCGCTTCCCAAAGGACGCCGATGGCCTGATGGAGTATCTGGACCGGTTAGACCCATCGACGCTTTCGACCACCGTGTACCAGCTGGCTTACCTTGGGTGGCTGTTCAAGAAGGAGATGTTGCGAAACGGGGGATCCTCTTCAACGCAAGCGCCGGCCCCGCTTCAGCGGGCAGCAGCAGAGCCCGCAGAAGCGGGCGCGGCACCTGCTCCAGCACCGAGCGTGGTGAACACCGACGCAGTTGATGCTGAACTCAACAGTTTCGGGCGAATGTTCGGTGAAACCTACAAGCTGGCAGCGCACTAGACGCCGGCGCGATCCAAGCAGAAGAAAGGGGCTGACGCGAGTCGGCCCCTTTTTCGTTTGAAGTGCCCTTGACAGGAGGGTGGCGCGTGAGAACCTAGTAGCAAGCAAATCTAAAGAGAGGACGAAAATGTCTTACCTGGCCGATATCGACATGACCGTTGCAGACTTCCGCGAGCACTACGCTCCCGTCGAGGCCGCGGCAAAAGAGCCTCACTGGCTGCTGGGGAGCCTGTACGGCCGCGATCTCCTGAAGATCAAGCTGCGTATCAGCCGTCCCGATGTGGTGGTGCCTGAGTGGAAGCATGCCGCCCACCTGGACCCGCTCCTGGAGGAAATGGTCGACGAATTGGGGCTGCGGGACATGCCCGAGCCCAAGACGTTCAGCCAGCGCCTGGCGTATGTGAAGACGGTGGCCACGATGGCGTTGGCCGTGAAGAAGAACATGGCGCTGCCTGAGTGGCGTCTGAATCATTGAGGTGGATGAAATGGCAACGTTGCTTTCGCTGATTGGCATTGTGGTGATCGGGTACCTTTGCTGCTATGGGCTGACCAGTGATGGCGGCGGTGGGGATGACGACGAGGGCGGCTCCAGTCGTGGCGGTCGCGCCGTCACCCACAACCACGGCCTCATTGACCAGTTTGGGAATCACGATGATTGAGGGTCATTCCGTGAGTCCATCGGCGATAGCTTTGGCGAAGAAGCTTGCCTCCCTGCTACCTCCTACACGGGAGGGGCTGTTCAATCCCTACGCTACGCCTCACCAGCTGGACGCACATGGCAACAGCCCAGAGGCGAAGCTCGCGCGTCTTGCCGCACATCTCGATTGCGATCCCGAGGTGATCCTCGTCGGCGAAGCTCCTGGCTGGCGCGGCGCAGCTGTATCTGGTGTAGCTTTCACCTGCGAGGGTCAGATACTCAGCGGTGCGATTCCTCGTCTTGCCCCTGGCTACGTTCGTCTCTCAAGGTACGGGAGTGGCCCATTGAATGAAAACACCGCTGACGCAGTGTGGGAGATCCTCTACGAAGTAGGCCTTGCCGAAAAGGCCGTCTTGTGGAACTCCATCCAGATGCACCCGTATCACCCAGGTGAGCCCCTTGGCAATCGGACCCCTTCGACGAACGAGGTGATGGAGGGCAAACCGGCCATGCTCGCGCTCAGGGCTGCGTTTCCCAAAGCGAAACTGGTCGCGGTCGGGAAGAAATCGCAAGGCCTGATGGGCCGAATGGGGATTGCTTTCGATCTGTCCGTTCGCCATCCTTCGTTCGGCGGCAAGCCGGAGTTTCAAGCTTCAATGCGAGCGGCCTTCGGGCGACGCACGTTGACGAATTGATGCTCGAAGGAGTCTTCCCACCGCGTTGCCGCCGGATCGTTGCAATCGCAGCTGCGAGATAAAACAGAAAAGCCCCGGACCACTGTTGATGGTGGCCGGGGCTTTCTCATGGTGCCGATTGCTCATGCCCGGTAAGGCATGAGTAGGCGTTGAAACTCAGACGAGTTCGGGTTGCGTTTGGGCCTTCTTCTTCGGGGCCTTCTTCGTGATCACCACCTTGGCTTTGAGCCATTCGCGGTCATCAATCGCCTCGATCAGGCGTTCGCCCAACTCGTTGAAGTGAACGTCATCGATGCGGCGCGCCTCACTCCCCTCGCCTGCCGTCAGGTCGATGAAGTAGGTGTCGGCACCGCGGTCGTAGCCCACAAAGACCGAACCGGTGAACTTGCTGTTCGCGATCTGCGCGGTCATCCCTGGGGGCGTGGTCACGCTTTCCTCCTCCACCGGATCGGTGAAGGTCAGATTGGTCGCGCCCGCATCCACCAGGACGTTGACGGTACAGCGCATGCCGCCGTCCACCTTTTCCCGCTCCATCTGCGTGATCATGTCGCGCAGGTAGGGGTTCTGGATGGCGGTATAGCTCGCACCGAATCGCTCGTTGATGCCCAGATACCGGCCTTCCCAGGTGGCTGGGAAACGGGTCTCGGCTCCGGTGATCATGACTGTGCGGCAGCCGTCAACCGAGGAGTCATCGCCGCACAACTCGGGCTTCCAACTCCATGTTGGCGTGCAGCACCAGGTCCTCTGTACGCCGCCGCTCGGTCACGTCCTCGATCTCGATGAAAACCCCCCGCACCCCTTCCTCTGGATCGCCGTCGGGCAGCACGCAGCATTCGAGGTACTGGGTAGACCCATCCTGGGCCTGCTTCTCGATCAGGAAGGTTTGTTTGTCGCCAGAGAGAGCCTGAATCACGCGCGGCAGCATCTCGCGTACTTCATCCGGGCCAAAGCAGACCTCAAACGTGCGTCCCAACAAGGCTTCTCGCCGGGCGCCGACGTGCGCGCAGAGCGCACGATTCACGAAACGACAGGTCAGATCGGCATCGAAGTAGCCTTGACGGGCGGTGGTGCGGTCCGTGATCGAACGCATGCGCTCGGTGCTGTCCAGCAGCTCGTTCATCTGGCGAGCACGCTCGGTGATGTCTGTAAGGGCAAGCGCACAGGCAACAAACTCCCCCGCCGGCGACCGCACAGCAGAGGCCGCTGCCAACAGCGCCATATGAGAGCCGTCAACACGGGTGAGCTTGAGCTCAAAGGAGGGCGGAAGCAGATCCTTCTGCACCGACTCGACGGCCGACTGCACGGCATCCTGCGCTGCAGGGCTGTCCAGGCCCAGTGCACTCTTGATGTCGCTTGCGCTGATGGTCCTGCGCATGCCGCTACCCAGCCAGCGCTTGAGTGTCGTGTTGGCCTGCAGCACGTTCGCATCTCCGTCCAGCAAGAGCACCGCGCAGGGTGCCTGGTCGAGCGCCAGCTGCGCCAACTCGGCTGAGGAGTACCCGGTGAGCACCCCGCGCTCCTCACTCTCCGGTGAAGGATTCAGCAGCCCCGCACTGGTTGCAGATATCGCCTGGCGGCCCTCAATGGGGAGGTTTTCAAAGGACATGAGAGAAATGTATGTAAACCGAACACCGGATACACCTGGCTATCTTGTGAACAACCAGGCGTTGAGGCGGGCTACGAACGAGTCACCGGCAGTGCGGTGGAGGACAAAACTGGATGAAAGCCGCTTCGGATTTGTGCTTCATCGTGAGACAGATGACCGCGGAGAAAAATTCGCTTGAGGCACGGTAACGGCGAAAGTTCACTCCCCCTTTCACATTGTTGACGAGTGGAAGGTGGCCTCGAACCAACGCGAGCTAGAGGGAGCTTTGGCCGCCAAAACTTAACAGAAATCCATGTCCGTCAATATGCATACTGCATACAGATGAGTACATACGTACCAGTTGCGGAGGGCGGGGTGGATCAAGCGTATACAAAAGATGATGTGGTTCGCATCGCTTGTAGCGTGCGCCGCCCACCAATACCATCAACCCCGTCTTGGATCTCATCCAGCACGCGGCCTTTTTGGTCGCCCTCAACCTTCTGCTCCGCCTGGAGCAACCCACCCGACCGGGAACTACTCCCGGTCAGGGCGGTGGTTCATCGGTCCTTCAACCCATCAAGGACTCACATGCAAACCACCCAAACCAACCTGTCTGCTACCACCGTGCGGGCCAACGTCAACGAGCGCGCGTTCTTCAAGTCCATGCGGCACCTGTTCTCCTCCAGCTTCTCCGTCATGGGGGAGATGGTCCAGAACGCAAGGCGCGCGCAGGCGACCCACATCGCCATCACCTGCGACAGCAGCACGCGCGTGATCACGATCAGCGACAACGGCATGGGCATCGACAAGTTCGACGTTCTGCTCGATCTGGCCACCAGTGGCTGGCAGAGCACCGAAACCCAGCTGAGTGAGCGTCCCTTCGGCATGGGCTTCTTCAGCTCGTGCTACGCAGCCGATCGCGTCGTCGTGTTGTCCAAAGGCAAGCGCCTGGAGATCACGCAAGAAGATGTGATCGAGCAGCGCACGCTGCAGGTCCACCCGATGACCAGTGATGAACTTGCCTCCATGGGCGAGTGGGTCACCCGCATCGAACTGCACGGCGTCAATGGTGACTTGCTGCGCAATGTGGAGCTGCCCCGACCCGCCATCGAGATGTTTCACCAAAAACTCGGTGATCTGGTGAAAGGCTTCCCCTTGCCGATCAGCTTCAACGGCGTGGATCTCCCCCGCGAATGCTCTCAAGAAGCACTCAAGGACATCGGGGTGCACACCGCGGTGGGGTTTGTTGCTGTGCGCAACAAGCTCTTTGCTGCCGGCCTCAAGAACAACCTGCAGCCGCCCACCCGGTCCAACATGCGCCTGTACCTGCAGGGACTGCCGATCGAAGCGCCCGAGCTCTACTATGGCCCCGACAACGAGTACGTGGTCCACCTGGACTCGTCGCTGTTCATCGCACAAATGCCCGACCGCACCCATCTCTTCGATTCGGAGAAGCAAGTCGCAGCGGTGCAGCACGCGCTGATCGAGCTGGTTCGTAACCGGCTGGTGCAGAAAAAAGCCAGCCTATCGGCGGAAGAGTTCGTCCGCGACTACTGGGACTTGGCCCGCACGTTCAACATGAAGCAACTCTTCAACGATGTGCCCTTCATCCCCTACCGGATGCTGTCCGAAGTCGCTTCGGTGGCACGATCAACCGACTACCAGGACGTTCTGGTGGTGTGTTGCGACCAGCTGCGCGGCCAGGAACATCTCATCAGCTACGAGGACATCAAAAGTGGTCTCGTCAGCGTCTGGCGCAATGCACCAGGGTGCGCAACTGAAGATCCCTTCGCCGCTGTGGCTCTGAAGCTCATGCAGGAGCTGGGCATCAAGGACGTCAACATGCTCCAGATGTCCGAAGACCACTGGCTGAAGAAGGTTTGCCCCAGCTACGCCGACCTGGTCTTCCAGGTGGAGATCGAGGAGGCTGGGAAGCAGCAAGTGGAGTTCTGCTGGCAATCCAGCAACGCTACCATCCGCGAGGCGAAAGCCGCGACGGTGATCGTGACTTCAACCGTGGACCCGGATTTCCGATTGGAACACCGGATCGAAGCGGACTGGCTGATGTTGCCTGTCGAGGAGCCTGAAGGGGCGGCCGAGAAGCACTTCGGCTACGAAGATCAGAACTACACCTGCTGGATCCTCGGCGGCGGAACCACTTGGCGTGACCATCCCGTCAACGTGCTGGCCACCTTCACCGACAACAACGACCAGTTCGTCGAGGATTGGGAATCGGACGCGAAGAACGACTGGGACAACAAGCTCGCCGTGCTGCGTGACCACCACCTCAGCTGTACGGTCGAACGCATCCTGAGCCGGGAGTACCCCCAGTTCAGCGACAACAACCTGGGGCAACTCGCGCTGGTCCGTCTGTGCAAGTACGGTTCGCCCGGTGCCAGCGATCCGCTGCATTACTCCAGTCCGCGCACCGAGAGCCTGGAAGTCAACGATGACATGCTCTTGCGCATCTGCGCCCAGTTGCAGGGCATCAGCGGTGTGGATGTGAGCGCAGAGCAGCTGGGGGAAGCCCTGTGGAACGCAGTTCGCCCTGGTGAACTGGTCGATGGCGAGCTGAACGGCTCGTACCACCGCAACGCGATGCTCGTGAAGGTCAAGGCCAACTGAGCTTGCGCCATGTGACAAGAAGTCACTTCTGAGGAGCCCTGAATGCCGAGCGCATTCGGGGCTTTTCTCATTTTGGAGGCCACCCGGTGCGCGGACGCTGGATTTGACAGCGCCTCTTTCTCCGATAGTTTGACTCCCATGCAACTCGATCTCTTCACATCGGTCCTTGACTCGTACCTTCACGGTGGGCTTTTGAGCAACGCAACCCTCTACGGTCAGCTGATCGAACGTGGCGCGATGTACGCCAGCTGCTCGATCAGCTTCCCCCGATGGAAAACTTCACAGTGCTGCGCCCTGAAGAGCATTTCTGCAGGGAGAACCTCTGTGCCATGGGGGACAAGGATGGCCCCTACTACCACGACCACGACCACCTCAACATCCGCGGTGCGGAGTTCGTGAGCTCCTGGCTGGCCAAACAACTCGCTGAGGCCCAGCAGGCTCACTAACCGGTGGGCAAGGCTCAGCGCTGGGCCACCATTGCCAAGATCACGCCCCCCAGCGTGCAGCCCAGCCCAAGCACAAACACCCCTGTGCGCGCCCACCAGAGCGCGCCAGCGGGCTTTTTGCCCTGCAGGTAGACGTGGATGCAGATCCCCGAGAAAAAGGCTGTCAGCGTCAGCCCCATGGTGTACAGGCCCAGCGGCAAGGTCTGGTGAATCACCAGGGGCACGCCGGTGGCGGCGTTGGGAATGGCCACCTCGCCTGTGACGAGTGCCACCAGCGCTTTGGAGCCCATGAGGATCACGCTGATGGTGTGAGCCACCACCGCAAACGCAACCACGTACCTGGAGCGTTGAACGGTCGGTTCGGATAGGTGGTGCTGGGCGGACATGGGGTGGGCGAGGGCAGTCGCGTCATGCTGGGCCATTGTCATTGACCCGCATCGCTTGCTCCCCCCGGACAACGCGCGGAAACTACTCGTTGTCCGTCCTTTCGACGCACGTGCCCACCGTTCCTCGGTCTGGGCGCATTTACCAACCCGTTCGGGGCTTCCATGCCCTGAAGGGCGAGGAAGCCCCTTTTTCAAAGGGCTTTCCCCATGAAACAACATCTCTCGCTCCTGGCCAGCCTGGAGCAGATCTCGGCCATCCTGGTCCTGCGGTCCATCTTCCCCTGGGAGGTGCTCATGCTGGACTCGGAGGACGGCGTCGCTGCGCAGGAGCGCCCTGACGGCGCACGGCTCCTTCATGACGAATCAGGCAATCCGCTGATGACAGCGCGCATGATCGGCGACGACATCGAGCTCGACATTCAGAACTGGCTCATCGAGCAACCCCAGGCCGCCCTGTCGCTCATGCTGCAGGCGTTGGGGGTCACCAAGTCGGTCTTCCGTCTGGATGCTGAAACGCTGTATGACCGGGTTCTGAGCCTGGACAACGCGTGGGTGCTGCTGCGCAACCTCAAGGCACTGCCGATTGAGGAGCGAATCGAGACCGCTGAAAAACTGATCACGATCGGTTCCGAGTGGCACACACTGCGAATGGCGCAATTCGAGATGCGCCTGAAGCCCTCCCAGAAGGCACGCATCGAAGCCTTGGAGCAGCTGGTCAATGACCCCAGGTGGCTCGGTGACGCACTCGGACGCGTGGAGCTCAACGGCGAGCCCCGCGGCTCAGCAATGACGCTCCAGGTGCACGGCCGTGATTACCCAAGCGAGTTGGCCGTGATCCAGTTGAACTGGAACGTGGCACAACCCCTGACCGCTCCGGTGGCAGCTGGTAAGCCGGCAAGCCGCAAGGTGCTCGGTGTGGCGGTGGGAGCCTCCATGCTGCCGCGCGCGACACGAATCGACCCGAAGATCATCGCAGTGCTGCAGGGCGCCTCGGTGACGGGCAGCGAGGTGCGCATCGTTGAGCGCCTGACGCCCGCCTGGTACAAGAAAACAGCGGAGGTGCTCTGTGAGCTCGGTGGCCAGTGGTCGACATCCAAGCAAGCGCATGTGTTCTCCAGCTGTCCTCGTGACGCGCTGGCGCAGCTGATCACCACCGGCGAGCTGCTCACCAGCAAGGACTATGAGTTCTTCCCGACGCCGCCCGAACTGGTGCGGCGCCTGCTGCTGCAGACCGGCCTGCAGGCCGGGATGACGGTACTGGAGCCTCAAGCCGGATCCGGCGCCATCGCCCTGGCTGCGGCCGAGGTGGTGGGCAAGGACAACGTGACGTGCTACGAGCTGATGCCCCGAAACGTGGAGCGGCTGATGGAGCATGGCTTCAAGATGGAGGGAGCGACGGACTTCCTGCAGGTGAAGCCCGAACCACGCTTCTCCGCCGTGGTGATGAACCCTCCATTTTCTGGAGGCAAGGACATCGCCCACGTTGAGCATGCGATGAAGTTCCTCGTCCCAGGTGGCCGGTTGGGTGCGATCACATCCACTACCTGGCAAACGGCCAACAACGCCAAGAGCAGTGCGTTCCGTGACTGGGTCAGCGAGCACGCCATCGACGTGATCGAGATCGAGCGCGGAGCGTTCAAGGACTCGGGCACTGATATCCCCACCGTGGTGCTGGTGCTGCAGGCGCCGGTCGTGGGAGATCACGAAGCCAGCTTCGACGACGCCAGCGACACCGGTTGCAACACCGAGACCGATGTCATGGAGGCGCTGCAGGCGGCATTCCTCTAAACCACTGAAAACGACAAACCCCCCACTGGCAAGACGCCGGCTGGGGGGTTTTTCGTTGGTCGGTCCGGCCGGCGTGGAAGGCGAGAACTCAAGCGGCGGTGTGGCCGTCGGCCACCGGCAGGACGATCTTGGGCAGCACAGCCACATCGCTGCGTGAGGCGAGAAACACCCGCTCGAACTCCCCGACGCTCAGATAGCTCAACTGAATACTGTGCATCTTGGTCATCTCCAGCACCACTTCCAGCTCGGCGTCTGAGGGGGTGCAGTAGCGCCAGACACCAGAGGCCATGCTGCGCTCGCGCACGCCTTCCAACGCGGCGAAGGCGTCATCCCAGATGACCGACATGCCCTTGACCACGCCCATGCGCTCCACGCGCCTCGACACCACACACGCCATGCGCAGGTCTTGCCAGGCGTGCGCCGATCGCTCAGGCACGGTGAGTTCCTTCATGGAGCGACCGAGCGACTCGGCCAGCCCGCGCACGGTCTCTGGTGGGAGTTTGGCCACACGCGAGGAGGCCACGGCGATCGTGTTGATCGCAGGTTTCCACTTGGGTTGGAACGGTTTGCTGCGCTTCTTGCTGCCCACGGTTCAAGATCTTTTCGACGGGATACAGGTCAGGCCAGATATGGGCCCATGGCTTCGATGTGGGCTTGTGCTGCACGAAAGAGTTGGGGCCGCTGCTCCTGGAACTGGGCTGCAGCGTGCGCGGCGGCCAACTGCGGGGCCAGTTCGGAGGTTCTGGCCAGCTGGTCCGCTTCATCGGACAGAGCCTCGTCAAAGGCCATGCTCAGCAGGCGTTTCACAGTTTCCCTGGAGGGTTGCCCGAGGGTGCTGAAGTGGCTAGCCGAGTGACGCGCCAGGTACGCAATCCGCTCGGGCGGGGGGAGAGCGCCCAGCGGCCCCGCCTTCATGTGCGCGAGAATGGCCTTGTGGCGCTCGGCTATCTGCTTCTCCGCCGTCTTTTTGATCTCCACGGACTTCTTCAAGCGGGAGGTCATCTCCTCAAGAAGACCGATACATCGGTACATGGTTTCCGACTCGGCCGCGTCGAGGATTTCGTAGGCAGCAATCCCGCGCAGGACGGTGATTGCGCGCTTGGTATTCGTGGCGATACGCCTCTGCTCGTCGGCAGATTCCAGCGGTCGCTTGGCAATTTCTTGTGGCGATTTCATGGAGGCATTAGAGCGCCAAACTGCATTCCTGTTGGCGTTCGATGGGTAACAGCCGATCCCGTTTCCAGATGGCCAGCCCGGCGCGCACCAGCTGCAGCGAGGCACCCCGAACCTGCCGCCACGAGACATCCAGCTCGAAGGCCGCGTCCATCTCCTGCACCGGTAACAGGCGATGCAAGCGCTCGGACAAAGACTGTACCGGCACCGAGCCAATCGAGCGCACGTGGTACTTCACCCCGGCTTCGTCTGCCGCGGCCATGAGTTCGTATGCGTCGTACCCGCCGTGGCGCGCCAACAGCCCGATCAGGACGCCCACGAACCGAGGGCCGTGGGCTTCGTCGCCAGGGGTGAGCCGGTGCGCAGCTTCGTGCAGGATGACCCAGCGGTTGCGCGCCCACTTCGGCAGGGTGATGCGATGATCCCAATGAGCGAGCGCACTGCGCTGCCCCCAGCTGGGACGCTCGATCGTGGGCATGGGCACCCGCGATCTCCCGTAGCGGCCTCTCTCGGCCGCCCAGATGGGCGCGAGGAACTCTGAGCACTCCGCGAGGGTTTCGAATTCGGAATAGGTGTGGCGGTGGATGCCAACCTGCCCGTCAACCATCCGGGTGAGGTTCGTGCTGGCGGCCTTCTCCCACGCATACACCCGGGAGCGTTGTCGATCTCGCTGATTGCACATCTGAGTACTCCGCTCACTCGCCTTGGCGGCGGAAGTCCCACGGTGGGGTGGGCTGGGCGTCGCGCCACAGGCCAATCCCGGCTTCGCGCGCCTGTTGCTGGGCAAGCGCATACCGCTGGCGGTCGAGGACCGACTGATCCCGCTGGTAGAACATGTAGTGCCACGCCAGCCCGCGGGTGACCATCTCAAGGTTCACGTCCTGGCCACCTTCGAAGACCACGCCGAGCAGGCGCCCGTAGCGGTCCTCCTTGTTGAAGCGAACTTCCACTTGCCGGCCGGCAACAAGGTCAGCCAAGCCGCGCTTGGACACATTGCCGAAAGCCTGCCGCGACTCGGGTGCGTCGATGCCCTGCAGGCGCACTTTGTGCTGCTGGAACGATTCATCCAGTACGGTGATGGTATCGCCATCAGAAACGCGGATCACCCGACCGGTCAGGGTGCCAGCCCAGAGGTGGGAGAAGGAGGTGGCCAGCACGACAAGCATGACCAGGCGGCTCATCCAGCGCGGCACGCCGAGCATGCGAGGTGCGGAATACAGAAGGAAGTTTTTCATGGGTGATTGGGTTTGATGCGGTAGGGCTTCAATCAATACTTGCATCGACAGACCGAAGTCAAGGTCAGCACAGATGGGCGGCGCACCAACTAGATTCGAATCGCCTTGATGCCATCTGCTCTGGTGTAGAGCTGCTTCAAGAATAGGCAGGCGAGACGCTCCTACGGGTCATCCAACACGGGGAATACCCCTCGAAGACCGGGGGAGCGGACACCGTACGAACCGCCTGAGCGTGTGGCAGTTCCGGCCTGGTCGCCATCGCTTGTGCACCTGGTGCCCCCGTCTGAAAATCCGCCCTGTATTCGTCCTTGACGACATCGCATCTGTGCCCTCGGGCCAGACAGCATTCAACGGGCATCTGCCCACACCAAACACCCCGGCTCGCCCGGGGCACATCAACCCCGCGAGGTACCAGCTGCCTCGTGGTGGCTGGTCTTCGCTCGCATGGAGTTATCACATGCAAAGCGAAATGTTTGAGGAAACGCGGAACGAGGAGGATACGGCGCAGACACGCACCGTCGGCCTCACCATCCCGCTGTACAAGGAAACACCAGTGGCGCGAGCCATGCGCCGTATCCGAAGCGTGATGCTCAAAGGTATGGCGCCAGTCGTGGCCTACTCCTCGGGAAAGGACTCCAGTGCCTTGGCGGCACTGGTGCTGAACGCAGCTCGAGAGATGCGCGAGAAGGGCGAGCATCCGCGCAGCTTCATACCGGCGAACAACCCCAATGCGGTACTGCTGGTGGATGCACTGCTGGACAACGGCCATGCCTTCCAGCGCATCCTCACCGATGCGCAGCCCATGAAGAAGGTCGCACCCGACTGGTTGGTTCGCCATGTGGTCGGTCCCAACGGTCAGACCGTAGCGCGCGCTGCGCTCGATGTGCTGGACCGGGGCAGTTCACCCGAATACCTGCATACCCGTCACGCCATGGCCGCATCGCTCGCATCCAAGGGCGTGCCCACCTGGACGTGGGTTCCCGGTGGCAGTTGGGCCGAGCGCCGCGTGCCGGCGCTGCCCCCCAGAGACGACCAGGCCGCCGATGAGGCGAAGCACCGTTTGCAAGAGATCAGCACCTGTGCTGATGCCGATTACCAGTTCGGGCCCAGCCCGCGTTTTTCCACCTGACAGGAGAGTCCCATGCAGATGAACACCCCCAACCTTCTCGCAGTCGACGAATCCCCGTTCCCGGCGCCGAGCGCCGTGCCGCACTTCCTCACCGCCCAGGCCGTGAGCGAATCGGCATCGATGAGCGACAAGAGCGACGAATTTCCTCGGCTGCAAGCGGCGCCCGCCCACTCCACGGCGCTCCCGCCGGCGGCCGCAGTGCGCGAACTGCCTGTGCGCACCCTGAACCTGCAGGCCGGCACTGGCGTAGCGCAAAAGGCCGCGACCCCAGCTGCTGCCGAAGCGGCGGTCTGCACCTTTCCCGCCGGACTAAGCTTCGAGGGCGATGCCACCTTGCCCTGCGACTTCGCTGTGATGGGCAGCATCAAGGGCAAGGTGGCATTGACCGGCCAGTCCAAGCTCGTGATCGCCGCCGGCGGCAAGGTCGAAGGCGAGATCGTGGCCAAGAGCATCAGCATCGACGGTGAAGCCAACGGAAAGATCGACGCAAGCGGCGGACTGGTCAGCTTCGGGGAGAACGCCCGCTGCACCGGCTCCATCCAGTATGGGCGCATGTCCATGGCCGAAGGCGCAGAAGTCGAAGCCACCATGAAGAAGGTCGCCTGAACCCCAACACACAGCTAGGACACACACCATGACCACCAACCCTCACATTTCCTCGCCCGCGGCCGCTGCCATCGCCGGCATGCGCATGATCGACGAAGCCACCTTCAAGGCCGCAACGACCGTGGTTCCCAAGGGTGCCAAGCTCGAAGGCGCGATGTCGGCCTCCTCGGATCTGGCACTGCGCATCGAGGGCGAGTTCAAGGGCAAGCTCATCCTCGCCACGGGCGGCGCGATCCACATCGGCCCGGGCTCGGTGGTGGACTGCGAGGCCATGGAAGCCGACATCATCTACGTGCAGGGCACGATCAAGGGCAGCGTGCACGCGCGCAAGTCGCTCGAACTCGGCCCCAGCTCACGCATCAAGGGCAACGTGCGCTATGACGACCGCCTGGACGTTCACAGTGGCGCGCGCGTGAGCGGCAGCATCAAAGGCCCCGAGGTCGACGGCGAGTGATGTCCCCCAGCGCCTCGCCTTCCGACGCCGGCGTACGCCTCTACCTCTACGACACCTCCAACGGCTGGTGCGCACAGGCACAGTCCTCGACCCAAGCCCTTCACGCAGCCGCCGGCAATGGACCAGACTCGGTCGACGCTGCATGGACGCTTGTGACCAACGTGATGGCGCTGCAGGCGCAAGGGCGGCCCCAGCCCCTTGATTCGGGGCTGCAGCTCTCCCCTGATGCTACGGGCATGTGCTTGCAATACCTCGCCAGCACCCTGACCTTCAAGAAGGTCAGCGAGGCCTATGGGCGCACCCCTGGCCACTGGCTCGTTGTGATGTACCGCTTCGAAAAGGCGGACCCCATCCTGCGCCCCGCATTCCTCATGCACCCTGCGAAGCTGCTTACTCGCAGTGAGGTTGCGAGCTGGGTTGCACAAGCCGTTGAGCACGACCGCAGCGCACCTGGCAGCGAGGTGCACAGGCTGGTCTTCACCGGCAAGGGACCGAAGCTTTCGCCACTGCTGCGCTGACGATCACCCAGACATAGTTTGTTGCAATTTCACTGGCCATAACTGGTGCGCCTGAGCAGACAAGGGCGGCGAAGTCTGCTGAAATTCCTTCACCTCAGAGCTTTGCTCTAAGCGTCAGCAACTGCTGACAAACACCCACCCGGACGGGAACCACTGGTTCCCTTCGGGGCCGTATGTGGAACCTGTCTTTCTTTCCCTTTAATGGAGATTGACATGTTGAACGCCGCATACGAAACCGACTACGCTTCCGCCCTCGACCACATGGACTTCATCGTGAAGTCCCTGGCTGAGAAACCGGGCCGCGCCATCGACCTCGCCATCAATCATGGTGGTGAGCAGGCGGTTCAGGCTCTGTTCGACGCCGTGATGGACAAAGGGCACCGCATGGTGCTGGTCCAGGCGCTCGACGCTCCATCCCTGCCGGGTTGGGTGCGCGACAAACTGGAGTGCTTCCTCTACGGAAATCGCCGCCAAGTGGCTGCGTTGTTCGCGAAGAAGACCGTCCACTGAGCGTGAACATGGAAAGGCCTCATCCCTCGGGATGGGGCCTTTTCGCTTTTCTAGGAAGACCGTAGCTGGCCCACGGCGCGGGCGGGCTCTCTTGAGCCGTATTTCGGTTGGGTCAGTCGACTGACTTGAGTCCTGGTCGAGGAGTGGGAGACGCCTCGAATTCACGGAGATCCGTATCGCTGGGCCACGTGCCGTGAACCTTCACATAGGCGAGACGGCGCGCATCAGCGGGGAAGTTCACCTCGCCCTGCGGCCCAAACTTCATCTCGCTGCAGCCCAAGGCGTGGATCCAGCCGGTGCCGTCGGTGTTGTCAGCCTTGTGTCGGGCAGCGCCCAGGTCGCACATCGCATCGAACTCTTCGGGCGTGCGGGGCTTCCAGGGGGCGTAGGTGATGCGCTGAAAATCTGCCCACTCATCGGCGCTCATTGTGAGCGTGCCGTTGAAAACCATCATGTCTTTCTCCTGTGTCGAACGAGCGCGGCACACCAGGCGAGCTGGAGCCACTTCTGTATGACTTCATGCTATCCGCTGTCACCTCGAATTCAAGGCTGGACATCGCACTGCGCACATGGTCCGCATCGGTTGCCAGCACCACCAGGCGCACAGACAATTTGCGCTCACCCTGCCATCGGCAGTTGCATGGATTGCTCCATGCCATCATCAACCCAGTGGGCCGCGTCCCTCTGGGGTCATGGTTCGCTTACCCCGGAAACTCCATGACTGAACCGACAACACCTGTGCCGCAAGGTCCGCTCACACGCGAGCTCGCGATGCCATTCCCTAGCTTCCGCGGCGCGACCGTTACGGCTGATTGGCTCGACCCCAACGTGAAGCTGCCCTGCTACCACGACACCCGCCGATGGAATGGCTGGGGAACTCCCTACTTCTCGCTTGAGGCTGGCAACCAGCTGGCCAGCCTCATGCCCAACCTGCGCTACGTGAAGGAGCGCGACGCATTCGTCCACACCGCAGTCGAATCTGACGACGAAGACCTGGAGTTCATTGCCCAGATCATCACGGTCGACGGGCAACCCCTCAAGCTCTATCCCATCGGGGCGGGCTTCTGGTGCTGGGACTATCCGGAATAGTTCCGAAACGGCGGCAACAAAAGGCCTGCAGGCCAAACAAAAAGGGCCGCTTCGAAAGATGCGGCCCTTTCCTGTTTGTGGAGCTGGGTCAAGGTGCGGGGAGTGCCTCAAGGCGACTACGCAGAACCTCCGCCGCCTCGGCTCCAGCTCGTTTGTTGCGCTTACCCTGGCGGAAAAGCGAAAGCCATGCCATTAGAAACAAGCAGACAAAGACACTGACGAAGAAGCCTCCCACCGAGAACCAGCCGTCGCCCTCGATGAGGGCCGCGACGTAGCTGATGACGAGCATGGTCGGGATTTGCACCCATGCCCCCATCGACAGTTTCGGAGGCTTGCTGACTTCCTGTCCAGCAATCCGAGCAGCGTTCGCGGTCGAGACGATGCTCTCACCGGTGGCAAAGTTCTTGGAGGCCAGGCAGCTGGGTTCCCCCTTGGAGTCGTTGGCGTAGATGAACGCAACTGCATGACCATCACGCATCGCAAGGCCCAGCCCGCCGAACGGCAGTTTCATCTCCCTGCCGTCATCGGTCTTGAGCCAGATATCCCTGACAGTGGTTGCCTCGTTGTAGACCTGACCGGGAACCATCCTGCCGTTGGCCAGGTGGGTGTCAGGATCACGGACGGTGGTGAACTCGGTGCGCGTGGCAACCGAGATCACGGTACCGCGGATCACCTGCGTGAGCAGCACGCTGCCGGTAGGGGTTTCAATTTTCTGGATCGACATGGTTTTTGGGCTGTGAGGCGGCGAAGTGGTTGGGCTACATGCTTGATTTCATCTTGCCAGTCGGCAGTCAGTGTTCAAGGGGCGTACGCAAAGAATCCGCTGTCCTGCTCTGGGTGGCTCCTCGCTCGCCAGTGGGGCAGGGTGGGAGCAGGGGGGCCCACACGTCAATTTTCGAGCGGCCAGGCTGGCGCGAGCTGACGGTAACTGGGGCTAAACACCACGATAGGTCGACCTCGAGGCCACAGGACGCTGGACTGGTCGCCACCGATTGCCACGCCACAGGCACCAGGCTATCTTTGACCGGACTTTGGCGAACGCCATTTCGTCGGCCGTGCGCCGACTTTCATCAACCCGCCTCGGGATGTGCAACATCCCAGCAGGGGTGGGCGCGTCTTGAGGCATTCAATCTGAAACCTCATGACCAAAGTATTCAAACGTCGCGTCGCTGAACTGGCGATCAACGACATGGTGGACCTCACCTCGTGCCCGTACCTGCGCAATCAAGCGATGGCAGGGATGGTGTATGGCGTGGTTGCCCACAAGGACGTGGATCACCCGAACACGGTCGTCATCGGCTACGAGGGCATCGACCACATCGGCTACCCGCATGTTGGCCTGCCAGACACGCTCGATGTGAGGCACCAGGGTGTCGTCGCGTTGGGCGCGCCGGCAGCGCAGTTGGGGATTGCGTTGATGGGCGGCATGACGCCAATAGCCTGACGGGGCGATCTGCAGCACTCTGCAGATCGACTCGACCCCGTAGGCCTGTCGATGCTGGTCGACGAAGTTGTTCAGGACTTCAGACGGCGGTCGAGCTCCGCCTGGGCGAAAAACGCGCTGGCCAGCTTCAAGATCTCGTTGGCTTTGCGCAGTTCTTTGACCTCGCGCTCCAGCGCCTTCATCTGTTCACGTTCGGATGTCGTAATGCCGTCGCGCACGCCGGTATCGATCTGGTCGCGCTTGACCCATTCGTGGAGGGTCTGGGGCACGCAGCCGATCTTGGGGGCGATGGATTCGATGGCAGCCCACAGCGAGGGGTGCTCATCACGATGCTCACGCACCATGCGAACAGCGCGCTCGCGGACCTCGGGTGAAAACTGGTTCGACTTCTTGCTCATGGCTCAATCCTCTCAGAGAAAAGAGCCTCCTCAAAACCCGGGGCGGTTCACTCGCTACGTTGGCCCCGACCTTGAGGTCTGAGTGAATGAGGCCTTGCTTCGCGGCGAACTCAACACTGACCTCACCGTCTTCGGCCTCTCTCTCCTGGCTAACGGTCTGGAGCTTGCCCTCAAGTGAACCTCGCACGCCCACAGACATAGCAATCCGCACCGCCGCACCGTTCGCACTGTCCACCCACGGGTGGTCCGGCACGGCGTAAGCCAAGCTGAGCGGAGGGGTGGCGGTCTGGTGCGCCTCAATCACCCGCCGGTTGAAAATCATGGTCAGGCTATTGGTGGTGATGAGGCCGAAGCGCTCGGCCTGGCCCTGGCGCACCGTTTCAGCGGCCTTGTGCCACCAGTACATGACGAAGTCGGCGCTCTCGGGCACTTCGGGCCATGCGGCTCGCAGGGCGTCGGCATAGCCGTCACCGAGGGCCACCCGCATGCGCTTGTTGCCGATGAAGGGCGGGTTGCCGACGATGAAGTCGGCCTTGGGCCACTCGGCCTGCCGGGGGTTCACGTAGCGCCACTGCACCACCTGGGCGGCCTCGTCGGGCACCGGCTGACCGGTGACGGGGTGAGTCTTGAAGGTCTCCGCGTCCCAGCGTGTCAGCACAGCACCTTTAGCGTCGGTCATCGGCTCTTGGCGGTCGTAGGCCAAAACGGCATCCCGATGCTCAATGTTCCTGTAGTCGTGAACCACGGGCTCAGCCACGTTGGCGCGCCCCTGGGTGCGGATGTGCCACTGCAGGAAGCCAATCCACAGCACCAGCTCGGCCAGGGCTGCGGCCCGCTCGTTCAACTCTACGCCACGCAGTTGCTGCAGGGTGACGGTCTCGCCAGCGAGGTCCAGCGCGTCCTGGGTGTCGCCCAGTGCGCCAAGCTGGTTCAACACCTCGCCCTCCAAGCGCTTCAGGTGTTCCAAGGTTACGTACAGGAAGTTGGCGCTGCCGCAGGCCGGATCCAACACGCGCAATGTGCACAGGCGGTGCAGGAAATCGCGTACCTGCTTTCGGGCCTCGCCCCACTTGCCTCTCACGGCAGCGTTGTGGCGATCGAGCGCCGCGAAATCCTTTTTGGTCTTGACAGCGGGAGGGTTCGCCTCGAGTTCCGCCGCCTCATGCGCCAGCAACAGCGCAGCAGCTTGAGCATCTGCCCATTCCGCTCGAAGCGGCTCGATAACCGTTGGTAGCACCAGCCGTTCCACATACGCCCGGGGCGTGTAGTGGGCGCCCAGGGCATGACGTTCGTCTGGGTCTAGCGCACGCTCCAGCAACGTGCCGAATATGGCTGGCTCCACCTCCCGCCAGTTGGCCTTGGCGGCTAGGGTCAGCAAGTCGATCTGTTCGGGTGTCAGAAGCAGGCTGTAGCTCTCGGAATCGGACCCCTTGAACAGCTTGCCGTTGAAGCGCAGGACTGGCTTGACCAGCGCAACGGAGAATCCGCCCTTGTCCATGTCGATCCACAGGCTGCGCAGCATCTGCTGAACGGTCTGTGGAGTTTCCCGGTGCTGCAGGAGCAGGGCCAGAAAGGATCCCTTGGGCAGCAACTCCACATCCTCGGCGAACATGCTGAACAGGCAGCGCGACAAGTAAGACGCGACAGTCTCAGGTGCGTGTCCCGCCTTCTCCAGCGATCGAGCCAGACCAGCAAGCTTGTCGGACACATCGCGCGTTACCTTCGCCGCGATCAGCGCCGGGTTCAGCTCATCAGGCTGAGTCCAGATGTGCCGAAGCCGCTTCAGCACCTCGGGCTTGGTCAGATCTGCGATCGGGATGCGGTGGCTACGAGGGTCCGGGAAAGGGGTATAGGTCCCTCCGCTGCGACTGAACTCGGCGTAGACCTCGATGACTGTGCCGACGTCCACCACTAGCACGAAGGGTGGACGGCCCTCTTCTGGAGGCAGTGCTCGAGCGTAGCTCTCGCCTTGGGTACGGGCTCTCAGGAGGCCGTCGTCGAAGCCCTTGGTGTGGGCTCCTGCCCTGAGCTTCTTGGCTTCCAGGACGAAGTGTCCGCGTCGATAGCAATCGATCCGCCCAGAACTGCTGGTTCCGTCCCCATGGGTGAAAGTGACGGGCCTTTCGAACATGTAGTCCTGTGCTGCGTTGGGATGTGGCTTGGCCACATCCAGCAGCTCACAGAGCTCGATCACGAACGATTGCGCCGTGGCCAGCTCGCTCGCCGTCACTCCCTGCCACCGTTCGACGAAGGCCTTCGCCTGATTTTCGTTTTGCATCCCAAAATCATAGGCTGTGCAGCACTGCTCGGTCGAGACGCCAGCCTGCGGGACTTTGTCCGTACGCAACGCCTTCCACCGGAACTCAAATGGAGAGCCGTCGAGCTTATGCTGCGGTTACTGACAATACCCTCAGAACCGCCACATGGGCTTCGACTTCAACCACCCCTTCATTGACACGAGCACCCTGCCCCGCTTCGAAGCCATAGATTCGGAGACCTTTAAGCACTACGGCCGCCAGGTTCTAGCTGTCGAAATGACGAACTCGCAGTACGACCAGCGTTTCCAGCGTCTGGGCGTAGCCAACAACATGCGCCCTCCTCCCTCACACCACCGGATTTTTCCCGGCTACCTCGTGGTGAGACGGCCTGGCCAGGCAGATCAGTACGAGACCTGGATGCCTGATCACGTGTTCGATGAGTTGTACGTGGCGGCAGACTCCTGATGAATCGACTCGTCCCATTCTGGGTGCTGCTGGCGTTTCTCATATGGGTGGCGAGTTTGGCCAAAGCTGCCGCCCTCTCCTACCCCTACGCTCTGACCTATCTTGCCGACACCTGGGGATGGCTTCTGGGGGGCGCTGCCTTGGTCATTGCCTTTTGGGGTATCCGACGCCGGCGTCTTTGGATCGCTCATTTGCGCGAGCTACTGGCGCCTTTGGGCTGGATCGTTTTGGGCTGGTCGGCGGCGGGTTGGTGGACTGTGGCAGTCGAGACCGACGCAATGGGTGCAGCCGTTTGCTTTTTGCCTGGGCTCTGCCTGGGGGCGACGATGCTGGTTTCTGCCTACGACAAGCCTACCGAACCTGGATCGTGATGCGCCTCTCCGAGGATTCCCCATGGCCTGAATGAGGGAAGCTCCTGCGCCCTGGCCGCGATTCTGCAGTCCCCTGGGGGCGAGGCATTCACCAGCGCACCTAAACTACGTGTACCGCATACCCTGCGCGGTGATTCACCCACAAACCACGGAGTCAGTGAACCATGGCAACTGCAAAGAAGGCCGCCGCCAAAGCCGCCACGAAGAAGACCGCCCCGAAAGCCGCTCCCAAAACGGCTGCTAGCTCGGGCAGCGCGCTGAAGCCCATCAAGGAAACCTTCAACAAGACCACCCTGGTCGCCCACTTGGCGCAGACTTCCGGCGTCGAGCCGAAGAACGTCAAGGCTGTGGTTGCGGCACTGGAGGCAACCATCCTGGCCTCCATCGCCAAGAAAGGCGCCGGCGCGTTTACATGGCCTGGTGTTCTGAAGGTGTCGGCAACTCACGTACCCGCCAAAAAAGCACGCAAGGGCATCGACCCATTCACCAAGGTCGAGCGTGTGTTCGCCGCCAAGCCCGCCTCGGTCAAGGTCAAGGCTCGGTTCTTCAAGAAGGTCAAAGACGCGGCTCTGTAACCAGCCTAAACGGACCAAACAGGGGCCTAGATCACAGGCCCTTCGTTTATCTGTATCCGGTCTGGGCCACGTGGATGTCTTGAACCTGTAAGGACATCGGCTCTGACGTCACAATTGAACCGAGACAAATGTACGTTCTAAGTTGCCCGTTTGTTATGGCTGCGCGGTAATCTGAATGGGAGGCCTACTCTCGTCAAAGACGGCGAACAGGTCGACATCAGACAGGCGGTATTGCCCCCCTGGGCCGCCAACCACCGTGTACTCAGTGCCTGGACCGATGCAAACTGCAAACAACGCGCCTTCTTGACTTTGTCCGTAGTACTTTGAACTGGGTCGGATTCGGGCCAACAGTTTTTGACCTTTTTGGGTCAACTCAGCCTGCCTCGCTGCAGTGGCCTCGAAGTCTCTGCGCAGTTGATCCCCGTCAACGGTCCGCAGGGGTATCGGCTTCAATTCGGTTGACATCAAATTACCTCTCAATTGGTACGCGCCTTGGCAATTGGTACCTGCCCAATGCCGACAACGAGTTCAGTTCATTCAATTAACAGTTGAGCCCACGATCAGCCATAGTCCAACGGGACACCTGAACGCCAGATTGCAGTTTGCAAGACCTGTAGCAACCTGTTGGTTCCCGTCTTGACGAGCCGTTGGGAGCCTCTTTTGCGCAGTCGGCCGATGCCGGAACTAAACAGCGCAACACAGAAATGCTGGGGATGTTGCGCTGACGCGTAGACCACACCATCGAGCGCCATCGCCCTGCAACCCGCAGCCAGCTCCTGTGTTTGCATTGTCCGTACCGACTGCAGCACTGGGTACGACTCGGCAAGGCCGCGCAAGTCGGCCAGGCGCAAGGAGTCTGTTGTCACGAACTCAGTCAAGCATCGGCGGCGCAACTCAGAGAGTGTTCTGCTTTCAGTTTCTCGCCTGAGCAGCGATTCGTAAAGCGCTGTCTCGGGACTATCTGCAAGGTAGGCGACCGGTTCGTTTGGCAAACAGAATCGACCATGCATCAACCCGACGGGGGGCATGTACAAGCCGTTCATTCGCAGGCTGCTGGCTCTGGGCCGGATCAGCTGAACGCGATGCAGTATGCAGGGGGAAGGGAGTTCGACGACTGGTGGATTCAGGTCTCTGAATTTCATGTGCAGGCAATCTCAGTGCCCTTCTGCTGTTGCCAGGTCAACGATGCGCTGGCCAGGCACGCCCCGCTCCAGGGCGATGCGTGGTGCCAGTCCGTCAAGTGCCTCGTGCGGCGTTTCCAGAAACGACAGCATTTGCCACCCATCAGTGGTGCCCAGGGCTTCAGACAGCGCCTGAATCACGGGGAACGAGTAGGGCTCAAACTGCCATTTCGGGACCTTGAAGCCACGGCGCAGATGCGTCACACCAATGCAGCGGCCACTCTTGATCCACGCGTTGATCGTCACACGGCTCGTCCCGCTGAGTTCAGCCGCTTCATCAGTCGTGATCATGTCCGAGGCATTGATACGTTGGCGCCGGTACTCGGCTCCACTGCGCAACAACACGGTCGTCTGCGCCTCACTGGCGTAGGGGTCGACCGCACCGGAGCGACGTGGGTTGAGAGGTTCAAGGGCAACAGAAAAAGGAGATGTCAGTGTGTTCATGGCGATCGAGTCTTGAGCACCCGTCTTTAGGGTGCGTTGCGCATGTCGGGCTTGCGGCTGCCGAAGAACCGATGCGGCATGACCTGACCGCAGGGCGATGACTTGTAGCGCGGACGACTGAGTTCGGTCGGCTGAGTCATGGTGGGTACGCTGATCCCTGCAGGCAGCATGGCTCGCCACAGACTCTTGAGCCACCCCAAGCAGACATCCCCAGCCCAGTGGGTTGTGGCATGCACCGCCAGGAACGCTTTGAGCATGGCCTGAGAGATCCTGGAAGGCTCAAACTGCACGACCTCGCCTTGGCGGCGAATGATCTGGTAGTGATCAAGCACCACCGAAGGGGTAGACGGGCGCTCGCCCGAGGGCGCTTTGCAAGTCAACATGAAACATCTCCGGTTCACCGGCTAGCGCCATGGCGGCGCGTGGCTCCATTCTGGCCTAGACCGTTCATTCCGTCAATTTCGTAAATTTGGTGAGCAGTCTGGGCCGGTATGTCTCACCTTGCTGCGGCTGGGCGCCGGATCCAAGACGGAGACCCCGTCCTCCAGCGGTGTGGAGCGCAGCCGCTACCGGCTAGACGGCAGGATGGAGCGACCGAGGCCTACAGTTCGGCCCGCACCATTTCCACATACCGCTCGACCAGTGAGCTGGCCTGCAGCTGCAGTTGAATCCGTTCCTCCTGGTCCGCCGGGTTGTAGAACCGAGCGCAAGCCACAGGCCCCCTCATGAGGTGGCCATCGGTCTGACCGTCGCTGCAGAAGCCTCGGCGCAGGCAGTCGAACGCTCTGTCCAGCGACTCCCGGTGAGCACCCGACCTCAACTCCTCTGCAAACTTCTTCGCCGCCTCCTGAAGGCCGCTGCCGTACTGAAGCACGTGGATGAGATCCGCTGCATCCTTGTTCTCGCCTCTTTGATCAAACGCAATGGCTTTGAGGACGGTAAACGCCAGCTGGTCGGCGTAGTGAACCCGCTCCACGGCGATGCCTGCCCCATCGAGGAGCGCAGCCTTCACCTCCTTGGTCTCGAAGTGCGTTTGTGCGATGGCCATGTGCGGCATGGCCATCACTGAAATGGCTTCGCCGCCGAGACTTCTGAGACCCAGTTCGTCCTGTGCTGCGTCACACAGGAACTCCACCCGCACTGGTACGCCTTGCAGCGTTTTGGCCTCCCACTGCCACGAGGAGACGCCACCCTTGTTCAGCTGCAGCTTGGCGAAACCTCGCTGCTTCAGGCGCCCGGCGATCGGCGCGTAGTCTTGCCCTGCCGCGATCACGGACAGGTCAATCACGAGGTCGAGGTCGGAGGTCCCCGCATGGCCTGGAACATCAGGGTGGCGTTCGGGCGTGAGGTATCTTGGTACGAGGCCTCCGACCAAGCGAACCGTATCCTTGAGCGTGCCCATGCATCCCAGCACGGTGACCAGGGCTTGCTCGCATGCTTCTGTTACCTCCTGGGAGTAACCGGCGGCATCTTGTGGCTTGTTTTCAGACATGGTGCTCTGCCTTGATGATCTGTCGACGTTTGAGCTCCATGGCCAGCTCCCGGTTGCGCCCACCCGACTGGGCGAGCTCCAGGTACAGGACGATGGGGCTGGCAAACCAGCCCTTGCGGCCTTCGATCTGCGAGCGGTGCTGCAGCGCGAACTCGGAGCACTCGTGAAGGGTGACGTTGAAGCCCTTGTCAGCGCGCTTGAGTTCAAGACGCTGAGCGATCTCCTGGGTGCTGCCCGGCGGGACGATCAGGTCGTAGCCGCTGACGGCCGTGAGCAACGGCGACCAGCTGTTGGCGGCGTACTGGCCGGTGAATGCCCAAGGCTGCGCGGGGTCGTTGCCCATCCGGGTGGCCAGGAGTTCTCCCAGCGCAGCCGGGATCTGGCTGAATGCGAACCACCGGGCCTTGGCCTGCTTGCGGCTCTCCCAATCCTGAGCCCAGGTTTCTAGCAGCTGTTCCGGATCGTGCAGCTGGCGCTGGATGCTGCGCCCACTGCCCTTGCTTTGGACCATGTCGAGCCTCTCCAGCTCGCGCATGAGTACCGAGACGGTGTTGGGGCTGGCGCCAGAGGCCGCCACGAGATCGGTCCCGGTGCGCCAGCTGGTCCAGCCCAACAGGAGCGCGTGCAGCACCTTTTCTCGCTCGGGTGTGAACAGGGATGACACGCTCTTCCAGTTGGGCTTGATCGGTGGCCGGTCGATCAACAACTCTCGGTGCCCCAGTTTGATCGACAGGCTGCCACTGGCATCGAAGTAACCGATGCCAGCGCCCTCGAGCAGCTTTCGTGCGCCCTCGCTCAACGATTCGGCCCAGACCATGACCTGGTCGACGCCGGCGCTCGCACTGCTCAGCCGTTGCAGCTGCAGCTGGATTCGCTCGACGTCTCGCGGGTAGACGTGGCGCTTGATCTCGATCAGGAACTGTTTGCGTGAGCCATCGACATCGATGCTCAAGCTCAGGTCGACCCGGTACCCGCTGTGGGGCACCGGGTCGCGCTGGACATCGATTTCCTGGATACCCATGCGCTCTTCCAGCACGGCCCGAAAGCGCAGCAGCAGCTTTTCCAGGTTGGGTAGGTCGTATGTCATGTTCGGCCCTCTCACATGATGTGCTGTACAGCGTATTAGGCTGTTTGAGCAGATCATACGCCCATAGAGCTTCATACGCTGTACAGCACATGAATCTGCGCCTGAGCCGCATTTATCGTCGTAGGCAGCCTAACTAGCATTAGGATGCCGTAAAATTAAACCTGTCAAAAATACAGGCGTGAACCCTGCCGACCCCGAAATCGCACTTTTCTCATGAAAATCAAGGCCTTTCGAACTCCCCGCGATCAAGCCTCCCTGCGATCGGACTCCTGGCGCCAAGGCCCCGCGGGCTCGACTGCATCACCGACACGCCGAAGCGGAGCATGGGTATGAGCTGGAGCTTCTTCGAGGGTCTGGGCATGCTGGTTTTCACCCTGGTCGTGGGTGGCTTCTGCATCGAGCTCGCTGAGAGGCGGCGAGACCGCCTGCACAACTTGGCAGTCCGGCGCCACAGGGAGGCAGCACAACCTCCTGCCCCCTCCCCCGGCCCTTTGCCCTCCCCTGGCGAGTTGGAAGCCTTCCTGGAGCGCATGGAGCCGGTACGCCGTGCGCTCTTGCGCATGAATGAGCACGAACGCGACCACTGGCACCGCAAGGCCCATGAGGCGATCAAAGAGATCCAGGCCATCGACGACTGGCTGCAGGCCGTCAGCACCTGGGCACCTCATCAGCGCGAAGCAGTCGAGCAGATCGCGCGGGAAAAGGTGCAAACACGCCAGCGGCTGATCATGGACTTCGCGCGCGGGGTTCTGCATGCCGCCGCGCCCTCGCCTAGCACCGCCCACAAGCCCGCCGGCGAGATCTGAGCCCGCCACTCCAGACGCGACCCCACAGGATTCCCCGTGCAAAACGAGTCCACTCAAGAGTCCACCGAGGCTTTACCCGTGATCGTGGCTCCCGTGGCGCCGGCGTCCAAACGCGGGCGTGGGCGGCCGCGCAAGAATGCAGATGGCCCGCCAGTCCCCGAGATGCCCAAGCTGCCAAGGGGCAGACAGGTGGGCTACCGAGTCCCGACCTTTGCCGACCTGGACGAGCTCACCGTTGAGGACTTCTCCTTCGTGCGCGGTGTCGTGAACGGCATGTCGCCACACGAAGCCTACGCACGCTTCTACGGCAACATCCATTTCGACTCCCAGGGCACCCCGCTCGTGCCTCATGGAGCGACCCTCAAAACGACGTTCGATCGACTGGAGCAGCGCATCCTCGCAACCGCTCAGGCATCTGAAGACAAGCGCCTGCAGCTCGCCGCTGCTGTGATCTCGCAGACCACCCCGGCCGAAGGTGCAGAGGCCGACAAGCGCGACATCAACGAGATCTACGAGGCGTGGTTCGACAGCCTCCCCTCCGCCGACTACTACGGCGAGGCCGAGCTGCCCGCGCGCTTCCAGGAGTACTTGGAGGACAACGGGATCGAGATACGCGCAGCGCTGTCCTCCGAGGTCAGCCGCGCGGTGATCATCGACCGCAAGGTCAAGGCCATCAACGAACTCCAGACGATCCTGGCCTACCGCCCTCGCCCAGATGCAGACACATCGATCTGGTTGGCCGGAACACTGGCCAGCACGTTGGCGCAGATGCAGATCACGACGCTTCGCGAGCTGGTGCTGTTCATCGGCGCCGCGGGCCGCAACTGGCATCGGAAGGTGCCGCGCCTGGGTCCCATTCGAGCTGCCCGTCTGCAAGCCTGGCTCAGCGAACACGCTGACACGGTCGGAAGGATTCAAACCACAGGTCCGGCCTGGGCGCCTTTCGTACCGCTCAAAAGCGCGCTCGTGCCCTTGAAGCGCACAACCGGAGCAGTCGTGGACCTCATGCCAGAGCCCGGTGGCACGCTCGCCCTGCCCGCTTCGCACCGCCCCGGGTTTCACATCGCCCCGCTGGAACTCTTGCAGGTGCCAGCTCGACTCGATGGTCAGGACGGCCTGTTCAGGGTGCGCGGTCCCAACCTCTTTGAAGCAAAGACCGACCTCGATGCCATCACCGTGTGGCTGCGGTCTTTTCAGGTGGCGGACAAGACGCGAACTTTCGAGGCCTACCGGCGTGAAGCCGAGCGGTTCTTGATCTGGTGCTACTCCATCGCACACGTGGCCGTGTCCAGCGTGTCCATCGGGCATGCGCAGGCGTACCAGACCTTCCTCAAGAAAATCCCGAGCGAGCTCACCGGCACTGAACGAGTGACGCGGGATGATCCACGCTGGAGACCATGGCGTGGCCAGCTGAGCGCGAAAAGCCAGACATACGCGCTCACAGTGATCAAGCTGATGTACCAGGCGCTGCTGACGAACGGCTATCTCACAGGCAACCCTTTCTCCAGCCTGAAATCTCAGGCCGTCATGGACAGGGGCATGGACACCTCGCGCTCGCTCGATGATGGTGACTTGGCCTGGTTGAACCAGATACTTGAGCGGCGCAAGCAAAACTCACTGAAAGGTTCAGCCACGCCCGAGGCTCCGGCGGATTCCATAGCGCCCTGCCCCACCCTGATGCAGGCGCGAACTCGTCGAATCGAGTTGCTGCTTGAGCTGCTCCTGCGAACAGGCATGCGCCTGGAAGAGGTGTCCACCAGCAGTGTTTCGAGCATGTTTGCCGCTCAGGTTGACGGCAAAGCCGCACCCGGCGAGTTCGCGCTACAGGTGGTCGGGAAGGGGAAGAAAGTGCGCACGGTTTACATCCCAGGGGTAGTCAAGGACCTGATAGAGGCGCACCACCGGGATGTTGAACAACTGATCGAGAAGGCCGAAGGGTCTGACTCCCCTCGCCTGGTCGCCTTTCGTATCGAGCGCCCACTGATCGCAGCTTTGACTGGGTTTGCGTCTAATACAAGTATGCCGCCTGCAAACACGGGGAAACGATCATTCGCACTGGGTAAACACGGCATCTACAAAACGCTCAAGCAGTTCCTGCGGACCGCCGCAAAACGCGACATCGCGGCATTGAAGCTGGAACACAAAGCGTTGAAGGCGGCGCTTGAGCGCGCATCAAAGCGAGCGGACATCCCGGAGATCGCTCGTCTGCAGATCGAGATTCGTCGTCTCGAGGGAGATGCCGAGGTGGCAAAACGCCGGCTCACCTTCAGCACACACTGGATGAGGCACACCTTTGCCAAAGAGGTTGTGCGCCGAAATCCCGATGGTGCGGGCCTCAACTTCGCTCAGAAGGCCCTGGGGCACGCCTCCATCGCAACCACTGGGGCGTACCTGAAGCAGGACATCTCGGACATGGTGAAGGCACTGCGGAAGGTCAATCCACTGGGGCGCTAGATCCCTGGCCAGGGTCGCAAAACTTTTCCCGGGAAAAGTCGCCAATCCGTACGCCCGCCAGCCCCCAGCCGCCAGCCGCCAGCCGCCAGCCAGCGCACGATACATACGCATCGCTTCTTCAGACCTCACCAGGAAGAGTGCGCGCAGCTTTCTTCCCAAAGACTCGGGCACACCCCGCCCTAGCCTCCCGAACTTTTTCCGGGAAAAGTCCGACCGGGATGTATCGGGACGGCGAGGGAAGGCCATCCCCGAAAACTTTTCCCGGGAAAAGTCGGCATCTCGGACGTCCGGCATTAGCCATCCCACGAGACATGTGCATCGGATCTACAGACCTCACCAGGAAGGGTGCACGCAGACGGCTTCCCAAAAGCTCGAACCCACCCCTACTTTCTCCGCTCGGACTTTTCCCCGGAAAAGTCCGACCGGGATGCATCGGGACGGCAAGGGAAGGCCATCCCCGAAAACTTTTCCCGGGAAAAGTCGGGGGTTCAGACACAAATGCAGCCTCGACAAGACTCTGCCCGCAGAACTCCACTCCGGGGTTAAGCCAGTATTCCGGCCGTGATGGGTGGGTGCTGGGGCATCTCCCATGCAGGCAGCGCTGAGCGTCGTATCTCGCACTCAACAGCGATCGGACGAACGGTTGCAAAAATGTTTAAAAAGACCCAATGCCTACCCTTGAATCTCTTGCAATCCATGCGACAAATATTAGACAATTCAGCACTCATTAAGGAATGGCTATGAGCAAAGCTCCACTCGGCAAAATCGTCACGTTGTTCAATCAAAAAGGTGGGGTGGGCAAGACCACCACAACCTGCCAACTCGCTGGTACGTTCGGCCATCGCGGTTATGACGTGCTGGTGGCGGACCTGGACGCACAGCAAACCGCGGCATCCTGGCTTGGTCGCATGGGCGGACAGAACTTCCCAGCGACTCTGTGGAGTGGCTTTCGATACAGGGACAACACAGCAGCCGAGCTGGGGAAGTTGGCGAGTAAATACGACTTGATATTCGTTGATTGCGCTCCGGCAGTGGACCAACCGGGGACCTGGGCGTCGCTCCTGGTCAGCGACCTGGCTCTCATCCCGACCAAGCTCAGCCCTGCAGACACCGATGCGCTCCCCGCTGCCCTTGGACTTGCCAAGAAGGCCAAGCAGACCAGCGGCCTCGACTATCCAGTGCGCACCGTGGCAACCGCGTTCCGTCGCAATCGCGCTGACGAGAAGGCCGCATTCGAAGCGATCGCGAGCGACAAGAACTTCCCAGACTACCCACCGCTGAAGGAAGTTCTCAGCGACCGTGTGGCCTTCACTCGATCGATGCTCTACGGCGCCACTGTGCATTCCATGCCAAACGCCAAAGACGCGATCGCTGAGATTGACGCGCTGGCTGACGCTGTGGCCAAGCTTCTGAAGATCCCCGCCGAGAAAAAGGCCTGATCCCATGAAACCAGTTCCCAAACTCAAGCTCGACAACGTGCAAGCCATGCAGGCCCACCAACACGCGGCCAGCACGGCGGCAGTGGACAAGTTCGCTGCGGCCGAAGCGATCACCAAGATGCAGCCGCACGGGCTTGCCAGTCCTGCTCCCGCTGCCGTGATGGCAACCGCAACAGCGCCGGCATCCACGGCAGGGATGCCCGTGGTGACCACAGCGGTAGCGTTCGATCTGAGCGTCTGCGTGCCAGGCGCGATCGTGCGGGTTCCGCTCTACATGATCGACATCAACCCCCTGAGCCCTCGCCAGATCTACACTGGAGAGGAGATCGACAAGATCGCCAAGACGCTCCCGAACGGCCAGGACGTAGCCGCGCATGGATACGTGGCAGAAGGTCGCATCAAGCTGATTGACGGCGGTACGCGGTTCCGAGCAGCCAAGATCACGGACAGGTCGTACTTGGATGTGAAGATCGAAGAAGCTCCCAAGGACAAGCTGGGCCTGTTCCGCCGCGCGCGTGAGCTCAACGAACAGCGCTCCGACACCGGTGCACTCGATTTCGCGTTGAGCCTGCACACACTGCTAAAGGAAGGCGCCGTTGCCTCTCAGCGTGAGCTCATCGAAAAGGTGGAAGCACCTGGAGGAGGGCGTTTGTCCGAGGGAACGGTCAGTCAGTACCTCAGGATGGCGCGCATGCCCGAAAAGCTCCAGCGGGCCATGGTGGGCTCTGAAGAAACCTCGACAGCCGCAGCTCTCTACGCCATCGCCACCATGTTCGACGAAGAGATGGACGAGGCCTTGCAGGAGCAGAGGCAGGAACTCGCATTCGAGGTCATTGAGGAGGTGAAGAAGCGCAAGCTCAACAAAGCGCAGATCGTCGCCTTGGTGAAATCCAAGCTCGACGGGCCAAAGTCCCGGGACCGCAGCACCGTTCACCCCTTGGCCTTCGGGGCACACAAAGGGCAGATCAAGATGTTCACCCGAAAGGGAAAGATCGACCTCACGCTTGCGGGCCTCTCCGAGGCTGAGATGCCAGAGGTGCGCACAGTCTTGGTGAAGGCCTTGGAAGACTTCATGGCCAAAAAGGGAGTTGCGAGCAACTGATCCGCAGAAAACACGGCGTCAGGAGACTTCCCACAACTGGTCACCTTGGCGCGACAAATGCCGCAAGGCCCGGCAACATCAGCCCTGTCCGACAGCAGACCACTCTTGAACTGTGAGTACTCGCTACCGTGGTAGTCGCCCAAAGGCGGTGACTACCACGTTCCACCCTCGCGGCCACGCGCTCCAACTGCTGGAATACCCCCCGTTATCACCGGCTAAGGTGACCGGCTATGGGAAATCAGCTCGAAACGGCCGTCGTGTGTCCCATAAGTGGTCACCTCAGATCCCCTTTACACCCGAGCACAGCGCCGAGAAGTAACTTTTCAGGGAGAAGCTTCCCATAACTGGTCACCTGAAGGCGTCTAAATCGCACTCCACGCACCAAAGCGGGCGACCCTGAAGCCAGTCACACAGCCCAGGCCAGGGTCCCCATTCGCAAGCACTTCCCATAGATGGTCACCGTCGGGGCCGGGAACCGCTTCAACCCCTTCTGCCAGAAGGCGACCAGGCTGACCCAAGCTCCCATAGGTGGTCACCATGAGGGCCTCCCATAACTGGACACCTTTCACTGGACTGCAGCATGCCTGGCAAGCTCACCGTCATCCCATAACCTTCCACCATCCACGCAGGTTTCCAGAGTGAGAGAGGGGACACGGCATGGAAAGCACCCATCCCGATAGACCTCCCATAAATGGTCACCTGAGAGCAGCCCTGAACATATGCGGAGAGCAAGGCATCCCATAAATGGTCACCTCGAACGCATCCCATAAAAGGTCACCATGGCGATCAACATCGGGGAGGAGATACCAGTACCCGACTGTCATTGAGGGTTCCCACAAACGGTCACCCACTGCAAAAATGCGACAGCAGCGCTCGCTGGATAGCGGTTCTTGGGCCGGCTTGGACGTGATCCCATAACTGGTCACCTGGGTGGATATCCCATAAACGGTCACCTCAGACCCAAATCCAGTCACCTTGCGACCCATAGCTGGTCACTCCGATCCCATATCCAGTGCCCTGAGGGCCCATAACGAGTCACCATTGCTCCCATTGGTGGTCACCTCGTCGTCCTGGAAGCCGCATAAACACTGGTGTTTTGACGGGCTAAAGGTATTAAAGAGTTCAAAGCGTTCTTCAAAGAGAACAACGTAGCGGCTGCCGTTGTAACAAGCAAACCAAAAGCCGAACAACCCTTCATTGGTGGAAGACCTGTGAGCCCGTTTCCACCCTAGAATGCTTTTCATGGCCAAACGTTCCGACACTCCTCGCACTGCAGTTCGGCAAATTGCTTTGTTCCAGGTGCCTGACGTACCCAAGCCGTACAAGAAGGCTGTCCAGGTCGTTCACAGTAAGCCACGAGCGCCGATGTCACTGGTGCAGCGGAAGGTTTCCAACAGCTGGCTGAAGAACGCGGTTCAAAACAGGCCCGACGAAGAAGGCTGGTGGTCGATCCGCATTGCAGACATGGCCACCGAGATTGGCTTTGACTCCAACAACAGGGAGTATCTGCGCGACTCCGCCTTGGAGTTGATGCGAATCGTCTTTGAATGGGATGTGGTGGCCGTTGAGGGAAAGCGGCCAAAGTGGAAAGCCTCTGTCCTTTTTCCGGATGTGGAGATGACTGCAGAGGTGGTCCGCTACAGAATCAGTACGCAGTTGCGCGACCAGGTACTGAACCCCGACATGTACGCAATGATCGACATGAACGTGGTCGCGAAGTTCAGACGGGCCTCGTCGCTCGCTCTGTACGAGTTCTGTGTCCGCTTTGAACGGATTGGCAGAACTGCGGAGATCCCCTGGGAGAGCTTCAGGGACATGGTCCTCGGCGAATCCACGGAAGCGAAGTCATACCTGGAGTACAAATACTTCAAGCAAAAGGTGCTCAAGCCCAGCGTAGCCGAGGTGAACTCACAGGCCGACATCCAGGTGGAACTACAGGAGACCCACGAGGGCCGTCGGATCAAGAACATTTGGTTCACCGTCCACAAGCCTGGACCGCCCCAGCTTGAAGTCGTGATCGATGATGAGCGCGTGATGAAGCTGGTAGGGGAGATGGTCAACATCGGTCTGCTGCAATCCGAAGCAAAAAGACTGACCACTCAGCATCAAATCGAGGAACTCACCGCTGCGGTCGCGTACGTGAAACGCAGGATGGCAGACAAGCGCGCGGCGACCATAGAGAACCCGGGCGCCTACCTCCGTCAAACCTTGAAGAACAACTGGGCGATCGTGGACTCGCTTCCAGCCGAAGCTGAACCCAAGAAGGGTCTGCCAACACGCAAGGCTTCTGGCGCGGACAAGCTGCTCCAGCAATACATGGCTGAGCAGCTCAAACAGGCTGAGGGGTACTTCAACGAACTCGACGCTGCGGACCAAGACGCCTTGATTCAACGCTACAACGCACAGCAGGAGATACCGGGCCTACGGATTGGAGCGAAGCCCGGGAAGGCTGCCAAAACAGCCTACTTCACCTGGGTAGGCCTCCAGACCTGGGGTGAGCCCACTCAGGCACAGCTCCTGGAGTTCGCCACCGAAAAGCTGATGGGGTGAAAGAGGGCGCATAGCGGCCTGCGCTTGAACGCCCGCGTGCAGGCAACTGCTGGGGTAGCCCTCTGACGAAGTGCGTGAAGCGTGCCGTTCCGCTACTAGCGCGACAGCGCGCTCAGCCCACTGATTGCCCTGCCGTCCAGGCGCGAGACGGCGTGTGCTGGTGCCAGTGCTCAATCTCGATCACGCCGTCGCTACTCAGGTCGGGCCAGTGATTCGTCTCGCTGCAAGCCTTGTAGACGGCCAGACAGTCCTGAAACTTCTTCGCGCCATTGCTGAGGAAGGAGTCGCCGGCGGCCAGCGTGTGCACCGAGAAAGGTTCGCTCGTCTCCGCGGCGATGAAGACAAAGGGCTTGGGACTGCTGGAGCCTTCAAAAAGTGAGCGGCCCAGCGAGTACATGAAGGCCTGCAGGTCGTAGTCGAGCTTCACTGCATCGCGCGTGAAGAGAGGCACCGAGGGGTGGCGTGTGGATTTCAGATCGAAGTCCAGATCCGGGTGGTAGATGTCCGGCCGGATGCGCAGCTGCAGGCCGGTGGTGGGCTCCGTGAAGTAGATGCTGACCTCGGTCATGGCCTCTTCGATGAACTTGCCCAGCGAGCGGCCCTTGTAGAGCGTTTCCTGCACCTTGCCTGCCAGCTTGCGTGCTTTTGAGAAGGTTGGCTCGTCCACCACCAGCTTCATCACGTTGTTCTCCAGGAACTGCTTGTAGTCCTTGTTGGAGGAGTGAACGATCCCGGGGTACACGGCGACCTCCTGACCCGCCAGATGCGGCTGAAGGAGCAAAAGGTGAAGCAGGGAGCCAAAGTCCTTCGCGTCGCTGTCCTCACGCCGTGCCGTCAGTGCTGTTTTGAAGTGGGCAGGCGAGACCAGCAGGGGCTTCAGGAGCGAGCAGCTGAGCGCGTCGCGGTCGGCGTGATAGATGTGTGCCGGGAGCGACTTGTACAGCAGGCTCCCCTCTGCATAGCCCGTCACCGGCTGATCCTCGTTGGTGGCATCGGCCACCAGGTCCAGTACGTCGCTGAAATTCGTGAAGTTGTCCATGGTCGTGTCGCTTCGGTGTTTCCTTGATCTATGGAAACACGGCGCGCCTCGATGTCAAGGCCGCACTTGCATATCGCATGAAGAAATACCGCGATCAACGCAGTGCCGATGCCTCGTTAGGGGGGCTTGAACACCAAGAGGCCCGTGATACCTTAATCCGCAGGTAGCCAAAAATGAAAACCAACACCCACAACAACAACCCAGGCATGCACGCACACCCTGTTCTCGTTTCGGCCCAGTGGCAAGTCGAGCTCGATGAGGCGATCCGACGCAACGATGACGCAGGCATGTGGGATGTGGTCGCGCGCCAGGCCGACCAGGAGGAAGCCCAAGGAGCGATGGCCACCTTGGTTTCGCGTCTCGCGTTCCGGGTGGACAACCGCCCACGGTTCTCCGAGATGTTTCTCATGCCGGTCATCGCCCCAGCAGGCAGTGACCTCATTGGCAATGCATCCAACTGGAAGTCAGCCAGCTTTGCGGTGAGCGAGGCCCTGGACCGGTGGTTGCCTACCAAAGCGTTCAAGACCGTATTCAACGGCATCCGCCCGTTTGACTGGGTGGGCACATGGCGTCCAGCGGTGCTGCGCAGCCATCTGTATCGCACCATGCCGGGCAACGCCCAAGCCAAGATCACCACTGTGGCAGAGGACATCGACTACCCGCCTGAGGCACCGCGTTTGGGGTTTGTGTGCATGGTGCTGACCAGCGACCGCGGCTGGCCCGCACTTCCTGATCCGAGCACCACTTCCGACAAGCGCCTGCAGGATGTGGTCGGGTACGCCCTGCATCACGTTGAAGGCGCGGACATGCCGACGGTCCTCACCCCGGACCGCGTGCAGTTCTCCATCACGGACGGCGTGTGCCGTTGGCTCAGCGAACTTGACCAGTCGGTCAAGGTGTTGGGCTGGAGTGTTTCACCCGTTGCCAGTTCTGCCGATGTCATCAAGGTCAGTTTGCGACTCGACAGCCCAACTGTGTCTCTGACGCAGTTCACCTTGCGCAAACACCAGATCGGGTTGCGCGGCGTGGACGAGGTCCTGCAGATGCTCATGACTCTGGCTCCGGTGATGGACATTGCACGCGATGGCGGGCTCCCTGAAAAAAGGTCATCCGTGCGCTCTTGACACTCGAAAGCTTCGTGTTGTCATGGATGAAGCAGATCCCGACACACACGACAGCGAGCAAGCCATGAACCTCAACGCAATCACCATCACACCCTTCGCTCAAGGCATCATCAAGGTCGACAGCGAGGAGGGCGCCGTCCCCGGAACGATCAAGACCAAGCCCAACATGGTCGTCTGCGCGCGACACCACCAGGTAGCCGCCGAAGGCACCGTGGATGCGCCCAAGCTGGCGGTCCATCCCATCCAGGACACCTTGCTGGCCAGAGATGCGAACAAACAGGCCGGCGCTCTGGTCGAGATTCCCGTGCGCATGTTCTTCAACCGTCCTGAAAACTCGCTCAGCCTCCAATACAGGGCCTATTCGACCGATACCGGAGCGCCGCTGTGCACGGGTGATGGCAAGGATGCCTCGCGAATCACTGTGGCCGGCGACAACACCCAGACCATCAGCTCGGTGCCGTGCCCCGGAGCCGAAGCGTGCGCCTTTGCGCAGCAGTCTGGTGTGACTTGCCGCCGGCAGATGAAGATGACCGTTCAGATCGACGGCCAAGACGATCCGCTGAGCGTCTTCGAGGTTCGCTCGTCCTCCCTCAACAGTTACCGCGCGCTGGCCGCTCAGCTCAAGATCCTGCACCTGCGCTTTGGCGGGCTTCGCCATGTACCGCTGAAGCTGCAGATGTGGCAAGCCAGCAATACGGCGAGCCAGTACGAGGCATTCGACCTGCTGCGCTTGTGCATCGATGCGCCGTCCGAGACAGAAGCGATGAAGCAGGCGAAAGCAGCACGTGAGCAGGCAGAGGCAAGTGGCCTCGTGGACGTGATGGATGAACTCTTCGAGGGCGCAGCCAGCAGCGACCCGATGGCGATGTTCTCCGACGATTTCCAGCTCGTGAGCGACTTCTATGTGATCGAGCAGCCCACCCGCCGCCGCACGGCTGACAACGCCCCGACCGTCGCAAGCTCGGGCAGGCGTGGCCCCACTCCCGCCGACACAGCGGGCAACCTGATCGCCGATGCGGTCCGCATGGCAGGTGCCGCGCGCTCCGCCGAACTTGAAAGCATGCAGCATGAGCCAAGCTGACATCACCCGCCTGGTGGTGGGCGAGCCCTTCACATTGGGTATGGGTCGGGCCGTCGGCCAGTCCCTGCGTTCCTCGGACGTTTCGAAGTCACTTCAGTGGCGCGATGGCAAGTGGCAGGGCCAGAAGTCGCTTCTCGCGGTGCTGTCGAAAAAGAAACAGCCCAAGTACCTCGTCCTGCCCTCTGGGGCGAGCAGTCGTCTCCGATTGAAGGCATGGGTGATCGCCGGATTTGTGGGACTTGCCGGTACTGGGGTTGCCCTGGGGTTACTCCTCCAGTCGCGTGAAGCTCTCTTGGCATCCAATGCTCAACCTGCTGAGGCTCAGGCGTTGCCTCTCGTGCAGGCACTTGAGAACGTGCGGATAGTTGACCAACCGTTCCCTGCTGCGCCCGCAGAATCGCTCCAGGTGATCCAGACTGCCGAAGGTGTGGCGCCCACGACTGGGACGCTTTCACTCCCCATCTTGTCTCCCGGTGGAGTAGGTACCACCACGGCGAGCGCAGGTGCGAGTCTCCCGTTTGTGGCGCCTGCTCCTATGCCAACGCCGATCGGGCCCGCTCCAGAACTGACCTCGGAGAGGTCGAGCACGCGAGCCGAAGCCCGCCCATCCGCGAAACCGACCAAGGAAGAGCCCAAGCCGCTTGCGGTCATTCTTGACGAGATGGACGAGAAGCCGAAGCCAACCCCCGGCGTCAAGTCAGAACCGACTGCGAAGACATCGCAGCCAGTGAAGCCAGCAGCGGTGCCCAGTGCTGCAGCAGCTCCGGCCACTGTTCCGCCGGCACCAGCAGCAACCGCCCTGACGCCTGCGCGTGGGCTCATCGCGATCACACCGGATGGCAAGTCGGCGGTCTTCACCGACCCGGCCACCCGTCTACCAAAACAGTTCAAGGTGGGTGACAAACTGAACAGCGGCGACACGATCAAGAGTATCGACGCCGCGCAGGGTAAGGTCATCGCCGGAACGAAGGAGTACAGCCTTGACTGAGGAAACCCGTAACGAAGACATCGTCATCGACCCGGTGGCGATGAAGATCGTCAACCGAATCGCGCCAGGCACCAAACAGTCCGGCACCATCGACTGCGCAGGCGGCCTGATGATCGAAGGCGAGTTCACCGGGACGATCAACGTCATTGGTGGCCCGTTCTTGCTCATGCCCGAAGCGCGCGTTTGCGGTGTCATCAACTGCGACCAGGACGCCTACCTGTTCGGTTCCATCTTGGCTCGCGATGATGGCGAACTGAGCGAACTCACCGCCCACGGCGCGGTGTTTCTGACCGAGACCGTCAACGCCAAGGCCAACATCACGGCAGGCGCCTTCAAGACCTATGAGGGTTCCGAGGTCGAAGGCAAGATCAAGACGATCCGGCGCACCTGAGTAGGGCAGGGAAGCGCCTGTGACCGCTCTTTCGCACAAGTGGTTGCGCCAGGTCCTCACCGACAGGGGCGTCAGGGCTCCCTCCGATGCAGCGTGCGCAGCGTTCGTGAAGACTCTCGATCCAGCGGGTCTTGAACGGGCGCGCACGTTTCTCAATGCCGTCATGAAAGGCGTGGAGTCCACCGAAGGCATGACGGCGTTCCTCGCGTCCATCAACGCAGCCCACCAAGAGGCGGCACCTGTTGCCGCGCGATCGTTGGAAGGGCATGCGCTGCCGCTGCCATCTCGCAACTCAAGCTCTGTTCCGCCAGCGACCCCTGTAAAGCGAAATGCCATACCAGCGGCGGACAGTGCTGAGCGGGCCGCGTTGCGCGACCAGGGAATGCACATCTACGCCGGCAAGGCTGCGATGAAGATCGAACTGGACTTGCTGAGGGTCGTGGAGGGCGATGCAAGCCGCCTCACAGTCCAGATCGAGCTGGCACCGGCCGTGGCGCCGCGCTCGTTCGATTGGGAGCGGAAGATACCGTTCCAGTTCACACGTCGAGAACTGCCGCTCCTGGGCGCCATGCTCATGGGGTATGCCGGCGACTCTCTCGTGTTTACCAACCACGGGCCTGACCACGACAAGCGGCTGGAGTTGCATCAGCAGGGGAACGTATTGTTCGTGAAGCTGCGCCAGGGCACCAAGACGCTGGCCATGCCCGTCGAAGCGGCCGACCTCTTCGGATGGGTAGCCATCACGATCACGGCTCTAAAAAACCACCATCAGGCTCTTGACTCTGGGGCTTTGTTTGAGATTCTGAGAAGGACCGGGGCAATGCATGCAGCTGCCTCACACCCCAAAACCTAAATCGCACAGAAACCATGAAAACCATTCGCTTCCTCAACCTCAGTCTGGCCGTGGTGAGCGCGGCCGCTCTCCTCACTGCTTGTGGTGACGTGACCCTCGGCGGCGCGTCCTCCTCGAGCAACGTTCCCACCGTCGAAGACGTGAAGGCATGGCGCGTTGCCAACGTCGACACCAAAACCTACATCGTGAAGTCGTACGAGGTCAGCGATCTCAGCTGCTCCGCCGTGAGCAAAGAGGAACTGGAAACCGTCAAGAAGAGCTACGCGGCCTTTGGCATGAGCTCTGACGACCTGATGAAGGCTCTCGTCCAGTGCAGCTACACCGTCAACGCCTCGCTGGTGGGGCGCGACAAGGAATACCGTAAGACTCAGGACCGAGACATCACGAACCACAAGGTGAAGGACGAGAAATTCGGTCTGCTGGTCAAGGGGGGTACCCCCCAGTGGATGGGAACCCCCCGGTTGCCCAAGAACGAAGGATGAGCAGCCACCTGATGGGCTGGCCGCCCGCCGGCAGGATGTTTTCGTCCGTTCAGGGAAATGCCCCTCATGCGTTCGTACAAGCCATGCTGGTGCTGTTGGCTGGCGTGGTGCTGGGCTGGCTGGCCTGGGGGGAGGGCAGGGCGCCCGCGCTTGCGGCACTGCTGCCCGTCCTGGTCGCACTGAGTCGGTCGCGTAGCCATGCGTTCCTGCTTGGGCTGGGCTACACCGTCGCACTGCTGCGGCACACGGCGGCGTTCATCGGGAGCTGGTTCGGTGACAGCTTGCTCATCGGGGCAGCTGCTGTACTGACCTACGGGCTCATCTCCGGGGCAGTGTGGAGTCTGGGCTGGAGCGGTTCGGATCGCCCTTGGCGCAAGTCCCTCGCGGTGTTGGTGGCCTGGACGGTGGCGCTGTTGCCTCCGGCCACGGTGGGGCTTCCCGGGCACCCCTTGATCGCATGGGGGGCGATTACGCCGGGGTTGGGCTGGGTAGGGGTAGCGTTAGCCCTTGCGGTGCCTGTAGGGCTCGTCTGGTGGCTTGCCGAACGCCGTCTGCGCCCTTTGCAGACTGCTGCAGTGCTCGGTGCGCTTCTCGCCTCATTGGGGGTGGTGGGCATCCTCCAGTTCGTTTCAGGGAGCAGCTACGGCCCTGGGGTGGTGGCAGTAAACACGGCATGGGGCAAGCTCGACGGAGTGGACGATGTCCTGCGGCGTGTGGAGAGCATGGGCCAAATGTCCAAACAGCTTGCGCAACGGGAGAAGCCCGCCACCGTGATCTGGCCAGAGTCGATTCTGGGCAACTACGACCCCGCTCTCTACCCGGTTCTCGACATCGCGTTGCTACAGGCAGCGAGGCAATCCGGCCAAACGCAGATCATCGGCATGGACATCCCGACGAAGGACAAGCACTACGAGAATGCGGCCGTGGCGTTCTACCCAGACGGACGCTCTGCACGTGCTGTGGCGCGCCAGCCTGCGCCGCTCTCCCTTTGGCGTCCATGGCAGGAGAAGGACAGCTTCGTCGCAGACTGGACTGCAAGCAACGTGCTCACCTTGAGCAACACGATGCGAGCGGCCTTCATCTTTTGCTACGAGGAGTACCTGCCGGTGCTGTACCTCATGAACGAGGCGCAGGGCAGCGTCGATATGTACGTGGCGGTGACAAACACCTGGGCGGCACAGAGCCCGGTGGCCGCTGAGATTCAGACCCAGCACTCACTGGGCATGGCCCGATTGTTCGGACGCCCCTACGTCAAGGCTGAAAACCGACCACTGAAGGCTGAGTAAACGCGGCTGCAGGCGCTCGGCCCTGGTGCCGGCCGGGTGGTCACCATCGGTTGCGGTGGTCTACGCGGCCCCCTAGAATTCCCTCAACCCCTCGCTTCCGTGAGGACTGCGCGTCTCGTGCGCGCCATCAACCAACCCCCCCTCTGGGATTCCATGAATCCCTTAGCGGGCCGTGGAATCCCTTTTTTCTGGAGATTCCATGGAAAACACCACCACTCGCAATGGCGAAAGCCGCCTGATCCCTGTCTCGGCGGTCAAAGAAGGCTTCAACTACCGTCGCCGCTACAACGCGGAGAAGATGGCAAGCCTGCGCGAAAGCATCAAGCTCCAAGGGCTGCTCCAGCCCGTCACCGTTCGCCAGCTCGACGACGGCTACCAGCTCATCGCTGGTGGCCGCCGCTTCAAGGCCTTCGTGGAGGAGTTCGGACCGCAGTCTGAGATCAAGGCTGAGATCCGCGTCATGACCGATGCGGAAGCCACGGCTGCGATGCTCGCGGAAAACAACGAACGCGAAGACCCCTCGGTCATCGAAGACGCCGAAGGCGCTGCCCGCATGCTGGGGCTGTGCAACGGCGATCGCGACGAAGCCGCCCGGCGCCTGGGCTGGACCCGAAACAAGCTCGACCGCCGCGCTGCGGTGATGAACGCCATCCAGCCGGTGCGTGACGCCTATCTGGAAGACAAGATCCTGGTCGGCCACGTCGAGATCTTTGCTGCGCTCCGCAAGGAAGTGCAGCAGCGGGTCATCGAGATGATGCTCAAGGCAGAGCGCAAGATCACGGTCGACGAGCTGCAGAAGATGGCCGAAGCTTCCCTGCAGAGCCTGGACGCCGCGATCTTCGACAAGACGGATTGCGCGCGGTGCCAGTTCAACACTGGTGAGCAGCAGGCAATGTTCGACACTTCCTTCAGCGGCTCGCGCTGCACCAACCGGGAGTGTTTTCAGGCCAAGACCGAAGATGAGCTGCAGGTACGCGCGAAGCAGCTGGCCGACACCTACCAGGTCGTGCGCATCGTGCGTCCTGGAGACAACAACACGGTCACCACGGTTCGTGCAGCTGGCGACAAGGGCGTGGGTGAGGAACAGGCCAAAGCCTGCCGCACCTGTGCCAACTTCGGTGCCTGCGTCATGGGTACCCCGACTGCGTTGGGCAAGGTCATCACGGATGCCTGCTTCAACACGACGTGCAACGATGAAAAGGTCGCGGCCAACACGAAAGCCGTGAAGGCCGCACAGCTTGCCCAGGCGAACGAAGCTCCGAAGGCGCAACCCGCCGCCGGCGCGACGCCTCCCAACGTGGCGGCAGGCAAGGCAGCTGGAAAGACCCAGGACGCCCCCAAGGCGACTCCAAAGGTGACGGCCAGCTCCGAGCCACGCACTGCAGTCAAGGAGTACCGCGAGGTCATCTGGCGCGCGATCTTCAAACGGGCAGCTGAAAAGCTGCCAGTGATGCAGAACCGGGCGCTGCTGGTGGCCATAGCGATTCACCGGCCGACCGACATGGACAGCCAGGGAAGCCGCGCTGCCATCGAGCAAGCACTGGGTACTCAGCTGCAATCCGGGCTGAACACTGAAACGCTATTGGGCAACTTGCTCGCACTGGACCAGGCAGGCCTGGCAACGGCGATGCATACCCTCGCTGCCAACCTAAGCAAGACGGCATCGATCAACGACATCACGGGTTACCTCAAGGCCTTGGATATCAAGATCGAGAAGTACTGGAAACTCAGCGAGACGTTCCTCGACATCCTCACCAAGACCGAGATCGATGCCGTGTGCATCGAACTGGGGCTGGCGGATGCGGCCGGCAAGCACTACGACAAGCTCAAGAACGGTCCCAAGAAGGACTTCGTCAAGGGCATGTTGGAGGTGCAAGGCTTCCAGTACGTCGGCGCTGTCCCAGCCCTTATGCGCTGGGGGCAGTAAGTCCAGACCCCGAGAGCCTCGCTCTCATCACTACCTCCTGACGGGAATCACCTTCCCGTTGGGGGGGTGGTCCCTGTCGCTCCTTCCTCAGAGAAAACGACATGAACCTCTTTCAACAATTCGCTCCCCTCATCGCCTCCGGCGTGACGGTCCACCTCAAGCTCTCCGCCAGTGGCGAGAACATGCAGCTGGATCTGATCCCCGTGGCCAAGGAAAACAAGGCTGGCATCAGTCTCAGTCCTAAGGCTCTGGTCGCATCCGCGGCCGAGCTGGACGAGAAGCTGCCAGCCTTCCTGGAGACCTATCTGGCATCCCAGGTTCGCATCAGCGACCTGATCGAAGCCTCGCAGAAGGAACTCGAAGCTGCGGAAGAAGCTGCGAAGGCAGCCGCTCTGGCAGCCAAGGAAACCGCTTCGAAGGCTCCTGCCAAGGCGACCTCGGGCACGCGCACCGCGACGCCTGCGGCAACGAAGAAGCCTCGCAACATTACCGATGGGCTGATGGACGATGACGACGAAGCGGATGACACCGGTTCGGGCGAAACCACCGTCAACCGTGGTGCCGTCGAAGGTGCTCCGGTCAACGGTGGCGGCGCCGTGGAGGAGAAGTCCACTGCCAGCACCGGTGAACTCAGCGCAGCGTTGTTCTGATCGGGAGAGAGAGCATGCAAGTACTCAATCTCGTCCGCAAGTTCAAGTACAACTCGGTGACGCTGCCTGACCCGAACGATTCGATGTCGCCTGACCAGGTGCGCGAGTTCTACGCAACGCAGTACCCTGAGCTGAACAACGCGATGCTCGAAGGCCCGGTGACCGCAAACGGTGTGTCCACCTGGACGTTCCTGCGCGCAGCTGGCGCCAAGGGTCGCACCAAAGCGCCCGTGCAGAGTCAATCCTGCGAAGCGCGTGAACTGATCATGAAAGCTGTGGCTTCCGGTGCCGCCGGCGCATCATCTTTCCCCATTGAACAGGTGCGCGAAAGCGCCCAGTTCACGGGGCGACTGGTGAAGGTGCTGGCAACCCGGGATGCCAGCGGCCGCCCCATGAGCCTTTCCTCGTCTGCCTTCGGCATGTGGGGATAAGGCACCACAAGATAGAAAAGGCCCACGTCATAACGACGTGGGCTTTTTTTTGGCGCACGCCTACGACATGCAGATCCCCACAGCCTGACCGGGCTAAGGCGGTCGAGAGAGCTTCTACGCGTCAAACAACCTCCGTGTCTGGTCCGCGTCCTTTGACGCCGGCGTGCTGGCAGAAGAAAATCAAGGCGTTTTCGCACTTTGCGATCTCGTGCTGCGCTTAGCCGCAGCGCCTCAACCAACCCTACGGGAATCAACTTCCCAGTAGGGCAAGTGGGTTCCCGCACCTGGAGAACCCATGGAAACAGCAGAACTCACCCGTGTCGCTTCGGCGTCGCATGGCTTGTTCGTACTGCCGGCCATCTCGCAGGAGATTCCGGTGGTCATCGAGGAGGCCTCCGAGCGCTCCCGTGTGATTGCGCGTTTCGCGCTGGCCAGCGAAGCCCAGGGGCTGCAGCTGCCCGGTGGCGACTTCACGCGCCTTGAAGAGGTAGTTGCCCAGCAGTGGAACACTCACCTCCAAAGCATCGCGGATCACTTTGGCAAAACCTTGCTCGGTAGCCCGAGCCTGGTGGTTACCGATGATCATCTGACTGTCCTGATCAATGCCCAATCCGGCATTGACACCTTCAGACTCAAGCCCGTGATCGAGGCGCTGGAGCAATCCCTTCCCGGTCTAGGCTGGTTCGTGGTGGACGTTCTCGGGAGCGCCCGATGCTCCGGATTCTTCTTCTACGACATGACCATGGTGGCCTACCACCTGGACTATCGCCTGAGCGATCTGGGCGAATTCACCGATCAGGCCTACGCGCGAATCATCCTCGCCGAAGAGGGTGAGCGTGAGTACGAAGACGAAACCGACGTGCCTCCCGAACAGATCGAGGAGATGCGCCAGTCGTACGAGTTCTGGCCCTCGCAGATTCTCGAGGCCGTTGGCGGCCACATCCACCTCTTGGGGCTGGATTACATGTCAATCGACCGGAAGAAGGTCCGTATTCCCCGCAAACGCATCTCAGCGGCTCGCGTGCGGAAGTGGCTCAAAGAGAACGCCGAAGACGCTGGAGCATCGTGCATCCGCGCGGCTCTGGACTTGAACAAGGCACTGAAAGCCAAGGACTCGCCTGATTTCAGCTTCTACGTTCGTGATGACGACGTGGAGTCGATCGGTGCAATGTGCTTCATTGCCTGGGACTCGCCTGCGATGGTCTGGGAAGCCGCGGGACACGCGGAAGAGACGGCCTACAGCTCTGGCGATGTCGCTGAGGCATATGCCCGCAAAACCTATCCCCTCAGTGGCGGCATCACCGATCAGCAGCTCGCTGAAGTGGTGAAAGACACCATGGGGTACCTCAACCGATGGCACCTGCTCGAAAAGCTTGTGTCGCACTTTCCATCAGTGAGAGATGACGATGAAACTTGAAGTTAACAGCTACGGCGAGAGCTACGCGCTCAAGCACGCACTCCTCGTGTACGAGTCGCTGGGCAACCAGGGGTCATACGCCACGAAACATCCCGTTCAGACCATCGACGGCAAGCCGATGATCCGACCGGGTTCACCGCTGACCGAAGGCGACTACAAGGTCCTGATCGAGGGCCTCAAGCCCAAGGATCGGCCAAGCATCGAGTGGAACGACCCCGCCATCCTTGCAAAGGGCATGGGCAGGCTGATCTGGTGGACGCCGGCGCGCAAGCGCCCGATGTTCTTCAGCTCCAGCCCGCACTCCTCCAAGAAGGTGGATGGCAAGAACATCTGTCCCAATCCTGGGCTGGTGTTCATGGCTGGACCTCGCTCGCTGCACATCTTCGCCTTCAAGGGTGAAGCCGCACCGGTCAAGACCACCAAGCTCTATCAGGCCCCGTTCTTCAACGTGTGGTCCGACGGCAAGGTGTGCTCCGGAAACGCGACCCTCCCTGAGGAGGATCAGCGCAACGACAGGGATGCATGGGAGCGGTTCTTTTTCGGATCGCACTTCACGCACCCGAACTTCGGTCAAAAAGACAGGCTGACCCTCGGGGTTGATCCCCGCGCCTTCTGGCAGAAGCAACTCAACCGACCCACCAAGACGTTCCCTGAGAGCGTGCTGGTGGACATCAACCTCACTGTCAACGATCTGTTGGCACTCGATTTTTACGAGCGCCCGCATGTTCGGGCCCAAGGAGAATTCTGATGAACAACATGGACAAGGCGATTCTGAATGCCTTTCCCCTTGTGGCCGTTCCGACCTCGGAGCCGCTGCCTGGACACACCCAGTGTGGAACACGCTATCTGGTCGGCAAGGCTGGCCTGATGCGCGAGATCACATTGCCCTGGATTCGTCTGGTGCACTCGGTGGCCACCTGCGACGCTGACATCACGCTGCCCTACGGGACGGTGGGGAGTTCGGCCGAACTGTGGTGCTCTGAGGTGCCGGCCGAGCTGATCCGTCATTTCACTGCCGATGCACGCCAGGCGCTGCCCAATGAGATCGCAGCTGCGCTGATCTGGAACTCGACACTCAACGAGTGGCGGTACGCAATTCGACGCAGCCTTCGGGCCACGCCGGGTTATGTGTCGTTCGAGGAGGTTCGGCTTGGCGATGACGAGCACCTGGTTGTGGACATCCACAGCCACGGCATGCACCGGGCCTACTTCTCCAGCACGGATGACGAGGACGACTATGGGGCGATGAAGTTCAGTGTCGTTCTGGGCAACCTCGACAAGCCCACGCCCAGTTCAGCCATCCGGCTGTGCATGGCGGGGCGCTACTTTCCAGCCTCGATCAACGAGCTGGGCGTGCTGGGGGTGGTCCTGTGATGGATACCAAAACGCACGTGCTCGAAGCCAGGCTGCTGACCCGAGCCGTCAACGTCCTCCTTGTGGGGGCAGGCGGGACGGGCAGTCGCATGCTGGAGAAGCTGGTGGCATTGCACCGCGCACTCAAGGCCAAGGGACACCCCGGAGGCCTGCGCGTGACGGTCATGGACCCGGACACGGTGTCTGCTGCCAACATAGGCCGTCAGGCCTTCTACCCGCCAGACATCGGCAGTTTCAAGTGCGATGTCCTGGTCAACCGGGCCAACATGGCGCTGGAGAACGTCCAGTGGGAAGCTGTGCCGGCGATGCTGAACACCCGCTACAGTCTGGATGGTTTTGACCTGGTCATCGGCGCTGTGGATAACCGCGCAGCTCGACTCGCGATCCTCAGGGCATTGGAGAACTGCTCCAGCGGAGTCCGTTATTGGCTTGATACCGGGAATCGAGCGAGTGACGGACAAGTGGTGCTGGGCCAGGTGCCCTCGCGCAACAAGTCCAAGGACGACCCGATGCGTCTGCCGCACATCGCGGAGTTCTATCCGGAGCTCATCGATTCGGCAGCTGAAGATCAGGACAACACGCCGTCGTGTTCGTTGGCAGAGGCGCTTGAAAAACAGAGCCTGTACATCAACACCACGGTCTCAGACTTCGCAGCAAACCTGCTGTGGATGTTGTTCACCGATGGCCGTCTGGACACCCAGGGTGCGTTCATCAACCTGAAACGGATGATGGTCACTCCCCTACGCGTAGACGCTGAGGTGTGGAGTCGCTTCGGCATCGTTCGCGATGGCAAGCGCCACAAGGTCGAGCGTCCGTCCGTCAAGGTGCGGCGCGAGAAAAAGCAACGGGAGACAGCCGTCGCGGCTTGATCCTCACACCGCCAACGCGCGGAATCAACCAAGAAAGCCCATCGCTCGCGCGGTGGGCTTTTTCTTTTCCTGGCTCTTAATCGCGTTCGCCAGGTTTGATGGCTGCACAATCGCGTCATGACCACCAACGATCAGATAGCCATTGACGTAATTCGCAAGTCCCTTGAACGCTCGGGTTACCTCATGAAGTCGCGAATCGTCAGCGCTCTCGACGCAAGCGACTTCTTTGTTGAGCCCAACGTCTCTATCAAGGGTACAGAGGGCCAACAGCGCGCGATCGACATCACGACCGAAGCTCGCAGCAGGGTGCATCGGCCGGGGATCAGTGTCAAAACCACGTTCGTAATTCAGGCCTTCAACAACGCTTACCCGATCGTGCTTTTGACGGAGCGACCCTCAACGCCACACGCGGATTTTGAGAGCTATGTCAAGTTTGGGATTAGTCCCGACCCTTGCCCATTCCATGAGAAGTTTCATCCCTATGAGGAGCGTGCTGCTGATTGGCACAACCTGTTCTCCGAACTCTGCATGCTGGCCAAGGAGCAAGATCAAGAGGAGCTTGTTGCTGGACCACCGCTGGAGGTGCTGTCCGCGGTTCTCAGAGCGTGTGAGTACACGGAGCAGGAAGTTGATTCATTCAAAGATTGGACTTCTGAAGAAATCGGGAAGTATTGGCGCGTGTTCTTTTGGCACACGCTGCTCGTCGTGAGTGGCCAACTCCTTACCGCCAAGGTGGGTGCAGATGGCGCGGTGCAGCTTCAGGAAGTTCCGCTTGCCAGGTTGGAGGTGAACTGGCATGACGGGAGTGAGCGGAAAACCACTGTGGTCGAAGTGATCCGCGAAGATTTCCTCCTTGAGCGGCTTGAAGTACTCCGAGCACAGGACGACGCGATCGAGCAGCGAATCCATGAGTTTCGAATTAGCCCGGAATCGGGACTTGGAGCTAGTCAGGGCTGATTTATGGCAGAGCACAACGCTATCGGCACGCAGGGCCTGTGTTGAGGGGCGTGCCTGCAAGGCAGGAGCTCCTAGAATTTCAGCCATGGCACTGAAAGATGACCCGGGCCTCGTCTTCTATTCGCAGATCGCAGACGACGAAGGCTATCCCGTACCCACCAACGAGTTCTTCGTTGGGCTGTACAGGGACGCCAGGCTGAAGCGGATTCTCAAGTGTGAAAGCTCCATGTGGGTTCGCCCATGTCGTTTCATCCTTGCCCGAACCCTTAAGCACCCTGCACCTGAGTTTGTGGCAGCCGCGCTGGTTCGCTACCAGAGCGGAGCACTGGTCATTCGCAACGTCGGTGCTCAAACGGGGTATGGCCCGCTGCTGTATGCCAGCGTGTTGCATCTGGCGCGCGCACGCGGCCTCAACGGGGTCATTCCTTCCACTGACCCCTTCAAGATTCTGGACAAGCCGAAGAAGATCTGGCGGACGTTTGCCACCGGTAAGGAGTACGCCGGGAAAGTTGAGGTGCGTCCGTATGACGGCCTGCACGCCGAGCCATGGCTCAACCAGATCTACACCCTGAACCCCGGTCAGGAGCTCTTTGCCTTCGATGACATGAGGGGCAGAGCAAAAACGTATTGGGGTTTCTGGCAGTCAAGAAACCTCGACTCAAACCTGCTCATGCATCCTGCGCGAACGATGGCGGAGCTGAGCGTGCAGGCCCACCAGGCAGTCTCGGCAACCTCGGTCGTTTGATGGCAGTGCTGTCGCTGTCGGAAACGGGAGCGCAGCGCTCAGGTGAGAACTGGGACATCCTGCCACTACGGTGTTGCGGCTTACACGGAGCGGACACCGCTTGCTGAGACCAACACAGCATCGAGACCGAGCTGCAGCTTCACGCGGTCTGGAATCTTCAGTAGTTGGCGCTCCCATTCTTTGGAGTCAGGAACCGCGAGCATGAACTTGATGTTCTCATCTGCGCTGCCCATTGAGAGCACCAGCTGCCCAAGGGCCGAGTACATGGCCTGTTCCTTCTGTCGCGATGAGTCGCCCTCAACTTCAGTGACGAACGTGGGTTCGCCAGGTTTGGTCGCGACCATATCTGCACGCCCATGGATCGGGTGAGCCACGATGTGGGCTCCAGCTGACCGTAGAGCGGCTTCTGCCACGCCCGCGGCCTCTTTCTTCCCAGCAGGATGCTGGCCGCCGTTTGCCCTCTCCATGGCGTCGATATCCACCGTGAGGCTCCAGCCTTCAGAGGGTGGGAAGCGGTGCTCCATCAGCCACCGCTTCACTTCAAGCTGGTACATCAGTTTCTCCGGTGGACCTGTGCCGGCAGTCTATCTTCAGTGCCCTGAGCGGAGGCGAACTTAGCTCACCGAAGGCGCAGGCTTATGCACCCATGGTGATCCGAATGCGTGGCCACCAGTGGTCTCCCGCCTTGGCGAAGATGCGTGAGCGGGCCGCACCCTCGATCTGTGCTGAAACGACCTGAGCGCCCGTTCGCGCGGCCAGCCAGAATACCCCGGGCTTTTCAGGCTGGGGGGAGCCATCAGGACTTATCCCGCCCTCGGGGAAGATGAGCACGCTGCGGCCCGCATTCAGGTGACGCGCGAGCTTGCGCAGGCCTTGGGGCGTCGACGAATCCAGGGGCACTACCCAGCCGTAGCCCAGCCAGCACAGCAAGCCCATGCCGCGCGCGGCCCACGCGCTCTTGACGGACCAGTCTGTATCTACGCCCACGGCCAGCGGCGTCGGGCTCACCAGCACGAGCAGCACGCCGTCCAGCAGACTCACATGGTTGGCGGTCAGGATCGCGCGTCCGCTCACAAGACGTTCGCGCGCCGGCGAGGCGATATGTGCCCGAGTGCGCAGCGTGGCAGTCACTGCTGCGGAGATGAGTTTGCGCACGGGGGTGAGGTGGCGCCAGTGCGGCGGGTGATCGTGACCTGCCCCCAATAGCCGTACCAGCGATTCGTCAGGAGTCCTGGTTGAAGGTTACTGGATTTGGTTGATTGGGATTGGATGGCCAAGCAGCACCGAGGGCGCGCCCTCGGTGCTGCTCGGCGAATTGCGCCGGTGGAATACGCCCGATGCTGCCGTGCGGTCGCACTTCGTTGTAGTCGCATCGCCATGCCGCAATCGCCGCGCGGGCCTGGCTCAGCGTCTCGAACCAGTGCTCGTTCAGGCATTCGTCGCGGAACCGCCCGTTGAAGCTTTCGATGTAGCCGTTCTGCATGGGCCGTCCGGGCTGGATCAGCAGATGCCGGATGCCGTGGGCCTGGGTCCAGGCGATGAACGCCCGGCTGGTGAACTCCGGGCCGTTGTCGGTACGCACCGCCGCTGGATAGCCCCGGAAGGTGGCGGCTTGGTCCAGCAGCCGCGTGACGTAGGCGCCGCCGATGCCGAAGTCCACCGCGATGTCCACGCATTCGTGACTGTAGTCGTCGGCCACGGTCAGGCATTTCAGGCGCCTGCCGCTGGCCAGACTGTCGCTGACGAAGTCCATGCTCCACACCTCGTTGACTTGGGTGGCGATGCCCAGCGGCGTGCGCTCGCTGGCCGCTCGACGTACCTTGCGGCGCTTGCGCACGGCCAAGTTGGCGGCCTTGTACAGCCGGTACACCCGCTTGTGGTTCACGCCGGGGAACTGCGCTCGCAGCATGTCGTGCACGCGCCGGTAGCCAAAGCGCCGGCGTTCATGCGCGATGGCCACGATCCGCCCGCTCAGCGCCTGGTTCTCGGCACTGGTGTGCGGCGGATGCCGGTAGCTGTCTCGGCTCAGCCCCACAAGCCTGCACGCGCGGCGCTCGGACAGCCCGTGCTCGCGCACCAGCTTCCCGATGGCCTCGCGCCGGGCCTGTGGGGCTAGCGCTTTACCCCCAGGACGCTCTTGAGCGCGTGCATGTCCAGGTGCGCCTCGGCCAGCAGCCGCTTGAGCTTGCCGTTCTCCTCCTCGAGCTCGCGCAGCCGGCGCGCGTCCGACGCCTCCATGCCGCCGAACTTGGCGCGCCACTTGTAGAACGTCGCGTCCGAGAACCCGCCTTTGCGGCAGATCTCAGCCACCCCGATGCCCGCCTCGGCCTGCTTGAGGAACCCGATGATCTGCTCCTCAGTGAACTTGCTCTTCCTCATGTCCGCCATTCTCCTGATAGGCGGACTCCTGCTACTTCACGTTGGTACGGCGGATGGGGAGCACGTCAGCTGTTTGGTGGCTTGCGGCGGTAATAGATGGAGCCACGGCTGATCTGCATGAGCTGGGCTTGCCGGACCAGCGGTAGGCCATGGCTGCGGTCAATCATCGACCTACGCTGAGCAACCCCGCTTTGCTCAGCGGACCTTGCAAAAAATCCTTCTCCAAGGTCAATTGACCGATCTTGGCGTGCAGCTCTTTAAGGTCGACAACAGGCGCTGTAGGTGCCGGGGCTGCGCCAAACACATCTGCGGCCCGCTCTAGCAACATGCGCTTCCAATCTGCAATCTGACTGGGATGAACTTCATACTGCTGAGCCAGCTCAGCAACAGTGCGCTCACCGCGCACAGCCTCTAATGCAACCTTGGCTTTGAATGTGGGGTTGTGCTTGCGTCGGGATTTAATGGTCATAGATCTCTCCAGGTTCGGCCTGCTGTCAGGCCATTTTTACGGGGAAAGATCTCGCTTAGCTAGCTGTTCAAAAAACCGGAGCCACTTCTCCTGTACTAGCCTGTAATAGTGCTCGAAGAGCACAGAATTTGTGGCGAAGTTCGCCGCATATACTATGGTGGAGTATTGTATAATGGGGCGGTGTACCCAAGTAGAGAGGTGTTCGATGCCACACAGCCCGGAAGAAAAGAAGCAAGCCCTGACGCGCATCCGGCGCATCAAAGGTCAGGTAGCGACTCTTGAGCAAGCGCTCGATGCAGGTGCGGAATGCCCTGCAATTCTTCAGCAGCTTGCGGCCGTTCGTGGGGCAGTCAACGGATTGATGGCAACCGTTCTGGAGAGCTATCTGCGGGAAGAGTTTCCCAGTAGCGAAATCAGGAGCGATTCGCAGAACAAGTCCATTGACGAGACCATCTCTATCGTCCGCTCCTATCTGCGGTAGAGGCACCAGGGTGCCCTCGGTGAGGGCAAATTTAGTTAGCTAGTAAAGGAAGCGACATCATGAAATCACGTGCAGCAGTTGCCTTCGGGCCAGGAAAGCCGCTGGAAATCGTCGAGATCGACGTCGAGCCGCCGCGCAAGGGCGAGGTGCTCATCAAGATCACGAACACCGGCGTTTGCCATACCGACGCCTTCACCCTGTCGGGCGACGACCCCGAAGGTCTCTTCCCGGTCGTGCTGGGTCATGAAGGTGCGGGTATCGTCGTGGAGGTGGGTGAAGGTGTGACCAGCGTGAAGCCTGGCGATCACGTCATTCCCCTCTATACCGCCGAGTGCGGCGAGTGCCTGTTCTGCAAGTCCGGCAAGACCAACCTGTGTGTCGCGGTGCGCGCCACCCAGGGCAAGGGCGTGATGCCCGATGGCACCACCCGCTTCAGCTACAACGGCCAGCCGATCTACCACTACATGGGCTGCTCGACCTTCAGCGAATACACGGTGGTGGCCGAAGTCTCGCTGGCCAAGATCAACCCGGACGCCAATCCCGAGCATGTCTGCCTGCTGGGTTGCGGTGTGACCACCGGCATCGGCGCTGTTCACAACACGGCCAAGGTTCAGCCGGGTGACTCTGTGGCCATCTTCGGCCTCGGCGGCATCGGGCTCGCTGCGATTCAGGGGGCACGCCAGGCCAAGGCAGGTCGCATCATCGCCATCGACACCAATCCAGCGAAGTTCGAGCTGGCTCGTACCTTCGGCGCGACCGAATGCCTCAACCCGAAGGACTTCGACAAGCCGATTCACGAGGTTCTCATCGAGATGACCGGTTGGGGTGTCGATCACACCTTCGAGTGCATCGGCAACGTCAACGTGATGCGCTCGGCACTAGAAGCAGCACATCGTGGCTGGGGCCAGTCGATCGTCATCGGCGTGGCTGGTGCAGGCAAGGAAATTTCGACGCGCCCGTTCCAGTTGATCACCGGTCGCACCTGGAAGGGCTCGGCTTTCGGCGGGGTCAAGGGCCGCACTCAACTTCCCGGCATGGTGGAGGACGCAATGAAAGGCGAGATCGATCTCGCCCCGTTCGTCACCCACACCATGGGCCTCGACGACATCAACAAGGCCTTCGACCTGATGCATGAAGGCAAGTCGATTCGCACGGTGATCCACTACTGACCGCCCACTACCCATTCAACACCAACCACCAAGGAAATTAATCATGTCCACTCCTGTCATTTCTGGCGATGGCATCTTTTCGCACATTTTTATCGGCGCTGCCGACCTTCAGAAGTCGGTCGCGTTCTACGACGCCGCTCTGGGTGCTCTTGGCATCAAGAACCTCGGTCCTTTCAACAACGGATGGGTACTTTTCGGTCGCGAAAAGCCGGCTTTCATCATCGCCCGTCCGGGCAATGGTGAAGCGCCCTCCAGCAACGGCGTGACGATCGGCTTTGCGGCCGCCACTCCCGCCGAAGTGGATGCCTTCCATGCTGCCGGCCTTGCCGCAGGCGGCACCGACGAGGGCCAGCCTGGCGCACGTGGTCACCTGCCGGGTGCCTATGCGGCCTACCTGCGTGATCCGGCGGGCAACAAGGTCTGCTCGTACACCTTCGTCTGAAAGCAAGGAAGCTGAGGGCGTTCTGAAAGGGCCAGCACAAGCCTCTATACGGCGAGCCTATTAGACGGACCGTGTAGAGCGGTGCCTGCTCATGAAGATCGGCCCGCAGCCATGTGCGAAACGCATGGCTGCGGGCATTTGCTTTGAAGCGTGTTTTTCAACCAATGAGAAATGAGGTCGTTATGCAAGAGCCGGCCAACATCAATGCGACGACCGTACAACCCGCCCCGACCGCCACCGTGTACGGCATGCCGGCCTATGCCGATCGTGCTGCGGCCGTGGGTGAAGTGCATGCGCGCCCGCATCTGTTGATTCAGGCCCCCCGCGGCATATTGCAGCTCGCTTTCATGACCGAAGGCGATCAGGCCAGGGATCAGATGGCGATGAGTGAGTTGTCTCATCGCTTCGGCGTTGCCGAGCCCGACCACGCTACGCCGCTTCACGGCATGACATGGGATGAGGGAGACCTGCACTGTGAAAAGCACACCGAGTTCTCAACGTATCTCTGGTGCGCTTCGCTGGATTCCGAGACGGGAGAGCCGTGCGGCGAAAATCCGTTCAAGCATGGATTTGTTCCTCCCGGCCCGGTCGTATCCGGCATCCGTTTGAGACTTCTTCCATGGACGCCGGAAACGGAGAAGGAGGCCGATCGCTTCGATCCTGCCAGCCTGTGCTACTCGCTGGTGGAGAACGGCTCTGCCGCCATCCTCACCGACTTCCGACAGGATGAGGATGGCCTGACGCAGATCCTCGTCCTTGCCCGCGATTTGACCCCGGCGCGGGCGGGTGCGCTGGCTCAACGTCTGCTGGAGATCGAGACCTACCGTACCTTGGCGTTGCTGTCCTTGCCGTTGACGCGGTCGATGACGTCGGAGCTGCGGCGCATGGAGTCGCGCCTTGCGGCGATCACCGACGAGATGTGTACGAGCTTGGTGGAACGGCGCGACAGCGACGTGCTGCTGTCCGAATTGACCGGCCTGGCTGCCGAACTGGAAGCTGGCGTTGCGGCGAATCTCTATCGCTTCGGCGCCAGTCGTGCCTACTACGAGATCGTCGAGGAAAGGCTGGCAGCGCTTTCGGAAGAGGCCGTATCCGGGTACTGCACCTGGGCGGATTTCCTGCAGCGTCGCATCGCTCCCGCCATGCGGACATGCCAATCCGTAAAGGAGCGCCAGACCAAGCTCTCCGACAAGCTGACCCGGGCCATCGCGTTGCTGCGTTCCTGGATCGACGTCGAGCTTGAACGCCAGAACCGCGATCTGCTTGCGTCGATGAACAACCGGGCCAAGATGCAATTGCGCCTTCAGCAAACCGTCGAAGGCCTGTCGGTCGCGGCAATTTCTTATTACGTCGTGAGTCTTCTCGGCTATTTGCTCAAGGGCATTCCGATGGTTCACGACAGCGTGGCGCCGGTGATGGCGGTTCTGGTGCCTGCGGTGATGCTGACGATCTGGTGGATCGTGCGCAGGATCAGACACGCCCACGGCGACACGGCAGCGGAAGAGAAATCTTCCTGACGAGCTGCCGTCCTGGCGCGCGAGAGCTGCGCCGTTCCTTTGAACATAGGAGAACTACATGGAACGCATCGAACATCACGCCAGCTTTGATGGTTGGCAGGACGTTTATCAGCATGAATCCACGACGCTCGGTTGCACGATGAAGGTCGGCGTCTATCTGCCTCCGCAGGCACAGCACGGCAAGGTGCCGGTGCTGTACTGGCTTTCAGGCCTCACCTGCACCGAGCAGAACTTCATCACCAAGTCCGCCGTCCAGCGCTACGCGGCCGAACATGGCATTGCCGTCGTCGCGCCCGATAGCAGTGCTCGCGGCGAAGGCGTTGCCGACGATCCTGCCTATGACCTCGGACAGGGGGCGGGTTTCTACGTCAACGCCACACAGGAACCCTGGGCTGCGAATCATCGGATGTACGACTACGTCGTGCAGGAATTGCCGGCGCTGATCGAGGCCCACTTTCCCGTGACAGCGGAGCGGAGCATCAGCGGCCATTCCATGGGAGGACACGGCGCTCTGGTCATCGCCCTGCGCAACCCGGGCCGTTATCGAAGCGTCTCGGCCTTCTCGCCCATCGTCGCCCCCACCCAGGTTCCCTGGGGGCACAAGGCCTTCGAGGCGTACCTGGGCAGCGATCGGGAAGTGTGGAAGCAGTACGACACCGTGGAGCTGATTCGCACCGTGCAGGAGCGTTTGCCGTTGCTGGTTGATCAGGGCTTGGGCGACGAGTTCCTGGAGAGCCAGCTTCAGCCCGACCTGCTGCGCAAAGCCTGCGACGAGACGGGGCACCCGCTCACGTTGAATCTGCGCCCAGGCTACGACCACAGCTACTACTTCATTGCCAGCTTCATTGGCGAGCATATGGCACACCACGCATCGGCGCTGAAACGCTGAGAGAGGAGATCAGGTCATGACAAAGACCTCCAAAAACCGACATCACGTCGTCATTATCGGAGCGGGCTTCGGCGGGATCGAGGTTGCCAACCAGCTTGCTGGTGTCGAGGTCGATGTGACGATCATCGATCGGCGCAATCATCACCTGTTCCAACCCTTGCTTTACCAGGTCGCAGGTGCGTCACTTTCGACATCCGAGATCGCCTGGCCTATTCGCTATCTCTTCCGAAATCGCCCGGAAGTGAACACCTTGATGGCGGAAGTGGAAGGTATCGACCAGGACGCGCGTCAGGTCATTCTCAACAATGGAATGCGGCAAACCTACGACACGCTCGTGCTCGCGACAGGTGCTACCCATGCCTACTTCGGACACGACGAATGGGGGGCTTTCGCGCCGGGGTTGAAGACGCTGGAAGATGCCACGACCATTCGGGGCCGAATCCTCGCGGCTTTCGAGGAAGCTGAGCGCACGAGCGATCCTCAGCAGCGTGCCGCGCTGCAGACGTTCGTCATCATCGGTGGTGGTCCCACCGGGGTTGAATTGGCCGGAACCATCGCCGAGCTGGCACGAGACACGCTGGCGCGTGACTTCCGCTCGATCGACCCGAGCACATCGCGGGTTGTACTGATCGAGGCTGGCCCGCGTCTGTTGTCGGTCTTTCCAGAGGATCTTTCGGCCTATACGCGCCAGGCACTCGAAAAACTCGGGGTCGAGGTCGTGCTGGGTACTCCGGTCACCGAATGCTCGGCCGACGGCGTGGTGTATGGCGGCAAGCCCCTTTCGGCCAAGACCATCGTCTGGGCCGCCGGAGTCCAGGCGTCTCCCGCGGCTCGCTGGTTGGGCGCTGCGTCTGATCGTGCTGGTCGAGTGGTCGTTGGCCCTGACCTGACGGTGGCCGGTCGCCCGGAGGTCTTCGCCATCGGCGATACAGCCTCGTGCACCATGGCCGATGGGAAGCCCGTGCCGGGCATCGCCCCGGCCGCCAAACAGCAAGGGAAGTACGTCGCTAACCTGATTGGACGGCGTTTGAAGGGCAAGCCCGCTGACGGGCCTTTCAAATACCGGCATCAGGGGAACCTGGCCACCATCGGCCGCAGCCTGGCGGTGATTGACATGGGGCGGGTGAAGCTGCGTGGTGCCTTTGCGTGGTGGATCTGGAAGCTGGCGCACATCTACTTTCTGATCGGCACGCGAAATCGTCTCAGTGTCGCTTTGAGCTGGGTATGGAACCACAGCATCGGCTACCGCGGCTCTCGCATCATCATGCATGCGATTGCCGACAAAGAGCCCACGGCGTTGGATAAATCCGGCTCTCTGGATTGAGGTGCCCACCTTATCGGAACGTCAACTATCAGAAATGCCAGGGAGAGGAACTTGACCGATCTATTCACGACAAAGCCCAAGCCTCCCTTGGCCGAACTCCTGCGGCCCAAGACGCTGGACGAATTCGTCGGGCAACGGCACTTGCTCGGCCCCGGCAAGCCGCTGCGTCTCGCGTTCGAGGCGGGCAAGTTGCACTCGTTCATCCTCTGGGGGCCGCCAGGCGTGGGCAAGACCACCCTAGGGCGCCTGGCCGCCAGTGCGACCGACAGCCGATTCATCGCCATCTCGGCCGTGCTGGCCGGGGTGAAGGACATCCGGCAAGCCATCGACGAGGCCCAGGCCGAACTGGACAACCATGGTCGATCGACGGTGCTTTTCGTCGATGAGATCCATCGCTTCAACAAGGCGCAGCAGGATGCCCTGCTGCCCCATGTCGAGTCGGGGCTCCTGACCCTGGTGGGGGGGACGACCGAGCATCCGGGGTTGGCGGTCAATTCCGCACTGCTCTCGCGCGCGCAGGTCTATACCCTCGAACCGCTGTCCAGCGACGAACTGAACCAGCTCTACGAACGCGCACTGCCGCATCTCCAGGGCGTCACGTTGGACGCGGACGCGCTGGATCTGCTCAAGGGCTTTGCCGATGGCGATGGCAGGCGCTTCCTCAATCTGCTTGAGCAGGTGACGAATGCGGCGTCGGGCGCTGGCAAGACCGTGGTCGATGGCCAGTCCGCCAAGCTGTCCACCAGTCCATCGCTGCGCAGGTTCGACAAGGGCGGTGACGAGTTCTACTGGCAGCTCTCAGCCTTCCACAAGTCGCTACGGGGCTCCGACCCTGATGCGGCCCTGTATTGGCTGGCCCGCATCCTTGACGGTAGCGGCGACGTCAGCCAGGTGACCCGCCGCATGGTGGTAGTGGCCAGCGAAGACATCGGCAATGCCGACCCGCAGGCGCTGCAACTGGCGCTCAATGCCGCGCTGGCTTATGAGAGGCTGGGTTCCCCCGAAGGCGAAATACCGATTGCCCACGCGGCGACCTACCTTGCTGCCGCCCCCAAGTCGAACGCTGCCTATGCCGCCTGGAACAAGGCGAAGACCTTCGTCAAGAACAGCGGCTCCCTGCCTGTGCCTCTCCATCTTCGCAATGCGCCGACGAAGCTGATGCAGCAGATGGGGTATCACGAAGGCTACCGCTACGCTCCTGACGAGCCCAACGGCTACGCCGCTGGGCAAAGCTACTTTCCCGAGGGCGTGGCGCGGCCGGGCTGGTATCAGCCAACGGACAGAGGTGTTGAGCGCAGGCTGGGAGAATGGCTTACTTGGCTGCGCTCGCTGGATGATGGGACGCTGCCAGAGGCGGACGCCTGACCGGTCGCCTCCGAAACCGGCTCATCGCGACTTCACGAACTACAGGAACAGGATAAGAACATGTCAGCCACTTCTTTCGGTGCATCCTCGGCGAATGTCAGCCTGGGACGCGTTGCCCGCTATCTGCGCACGGAGTCTGGTGCTGCGGTGCTGCTGGTGATCGTCACGGTCGTGGCGCTGGCGTGGGCGAACTCGCCGCTATCCGATGCCTATTTCGAGTTGTGGCACCTGGACGTCGGGTTTGACTTCGGGCCGCTGGGCCTGCACATGGACCTGCATCACTGGGTCAACGACGGCCTGATGGTCGTCTTCTTCTTCCTGATCGGCCTGGAGGTGCGTCAGGAGTTCGCCCACGGATCGCTCCGGGATCGCAGCCGTGCCGGTCTCGCCCTGATCGCGGGGGTCGCGGGTGTTGTGCTTCCCGCTCTGGTGTACGTCCTGCTCGTGGGGCTGGCCGGAGGTCAGGGCCTGCACGGGTGGGGTGCGGTGGTCGGCACCGATACGGCGTTCATGCTGGGCACCCTGGCGATCGTCGGTCCGCGGCTGTCCGGTCAATTGCGTGTGTTCCTGCTCACCCTGACCGTGGTCGATGACTTCCTCGCCGTGTCCATCATCGGCATCGTCTATAGCGAGGAGATCCGGGTCGTCCCGTTGTTGATCGCCCTCGCCAGTCTCGTTGCGCTGTGGTGGCTAGGGCGCACCCGCCAGTGGCGGGCAATGCCGTATGTGCTGATCGTGATCGTGCTGTGGCTCGCAACCGTGTATTCCGGCATCCATGCCTCTCTCGCCGGGATGGCCGCGGGGCTGCTGATCCCCGCCTATGCGACGCAACGTCACGGGGTCGTTGCGGCAAGACAACTGTTCCGCGACTTCTGGCAGTCGCCGAGTGCCGCATCGGCCCGCGCGGTGGACTGCGGGCTGTCCCGGGGTATCTCGGTGAACGAGCGATTGCACGAGTTCCTGCGGCTGCCGACGGCGCTGCTGATCGTGCCGATCTTCGCCTTGGCGAACGCCGGGGTGGACGTGCGTGGCGGGCTGCTCGCCGAGGCCTTTGGCTCGCCAGTCACGTGGGGCGTCATCGCAGGGCTCGTGCTCGGCAAGCTCTTGGGCATCGGGCTCACCACGCTCGTCGCCGTCCGTCTCGGCCTGGGCCGGCTGCCCGAGGGCGTCGGGGTGGGGAGCGTGTTCGGTGGGGCGGCGCTGTCCGGGATCGGCTTCACCGTGTCGCTGCTGATCATCGGGCTCGCGTTCGGCACGACCTCCGACCTGGGCCGCCAGGCGACGGTCGGCGTGCTCGTGTCGATGGTGTTCGCCACGTTGCTCGGGTGGCTGATCTTCAAGGTCGCCGCCCAGCGGTGGGGTGAGAAGACCGCTGACCTGCCGATGGTGCTTGAGCCGCCGGTCGATCCGGAGATCGATCACATCCGCGGGCCGGAGGACGCCCAGCTCACACTCGTCGAGTACGTGGACTTCGAGTGCGCGTACTGTGCGCACGCCACCGGTTCGTGGGACGATCTTCGCGCCCACTTCGGTGACGACCTGCGGTATGTGGTGCGCCATCTGCCGCACCACCCGCACGGGCCGATTGCCGCGCGGGCGTCCGAGGCAGCGGCGAACCAGGGGATGTTCTGGCCGTGGCTGGACTTCGTGTTCACCCGTCAGCATGCGCTGGAGCGCGAGCATCTGATCGGCTACGCCGCCGAGCTTGGGCTCGACGTCGAACGGTTCATCGCGGATCTCGACAGCACCGCGGTGATCGAGCGTGTCGAGCGCGACCTCGCCAGTGCGGTCGCCAGCGGTGCGCACGCCACGCCGACGTTCTTCGTCGAGGGTCGTCGTCTGCGCGGCAGCTACGACGCCCGCACTGTCACCGCAGTGCTCGAAGCCAGCCGCCGCGGCACCCGAACTCAGGAAGTCCCGTCCTGAGCGGGACGAACTACAGGATAAAAACTTGCCAAACAATTCTTTCGGTGAATCCTCTTGTACCGCTGCGGCCAGCGGCATGGTGGAAGTGCGCGGTGCGCGCGAGAACAACCTCAAGGAGGTGGACGTCTCCATCCCGCGTAACGCGCTGGTGGTGTTCTCGGGTGTCTCCGGCTCCGGCAAGTCCTCGCTGGCCTTCGGCACCATCTATGCCGAGGCCCAGCGACGCTACTTCGAGTCGGTGGCCCCCTATGCGCGGCGACTGATCGAGCAGGCCGGCGTGCCGGACGTCGATGCGATCGACGGCCTGCCGCCGGCGGTGGCGCTGCAGCAGCAGCGGGGCTCCAGCAACGCGCGTTCCTCCGTGGGCAGTGTGACCACCTTGTCCAGCCTGGTGCGGATGATGTATTCGCGCGCCGGCGCCTATCCGGCCAACCAGCCGATGCTGTACGCCGAGGATTTTTCGCCCAACACGCCGCAGGGAGCGTGCCCGACCTGCTACGGCCTGGGCCATGTGTACGAGGTGACCGAGGCCATCATGGTGCCCGATCCCTCCCTGAGCATCCGCGAGCGGGCGATCGCCTCCTGGCCCCCCGCCTGGCAAGGCCAGAACCTGCGCGACATCCTGGTCAGCATGGGCTACGACGTTGACCGACCGTGGAAGGACCTGCCGAAGAAGGATCGCGACTGGATTCTGTTCACCGAGGAAACACCGACGGTGCCGGTGTACGCCGGCTTCACGCCCGCCGAAACCCGCGCCGCGCTCAAGCGCAAGATGGAGCCGAGCTACATGGGCACCTTCACCGGCGCCAGGCGCTACGTGCTGCACACCTTTGCCAACACCCAGAGCGCGTTGATGAGAAAGCGCGTGTCCCGGTTCATGGAGGGCAAACCGTGCCCCACCTGCCACGGCAAGCGGCTCAAGCCCGAGGCGCTGTCGGTCACCTTCGCCGGCGTGGACATCGGCGCGTTCATGCAGATGCCGCTGGACCAGTTGGCGGCCTTGCTCGAACCCATCGCCCAGGGCGATTTCCGCGCCCATGCAGCGGGGGCGGCTACGGACAAGGAAGCGACCCGACGCGACCGTGCCGAACGCGCGGCCTCCGGCCGCGCCGTCCATGCGGTATCGCCCGACGTGCGCCGCACCTCGGCGCTATCGGAAGAAAAGCGCCTCGCCGCGCAGCGCCTGGCCGGTGGCGTGATGGCACGCCTGCGCCAACTGCGTGGGCTGGGCCTGGGCTACCTGACGCTGGACCGGGCCACGCCGACGCTTTCGGCCGGCGAGTTGCAGCGCCTGCGGCTGGCCACGCAATTGAGTTCCCTGCTGTTCGGTGTCGTGTACGTGCTCGACGAGCCCTCCGCGGGCCTGCACCCCTCCGATAGCCAGGCCCTGTACGACGCGCTCGACCGGCTGCGCGACGCCGGCAACTCGGTGTTCGTGGTGGAGCACGACTTGGACCTGATGCGCCGCGCGCAATGGCTGGTGGATGTCGGGCCGGATGCTGGGGAGCGTGGCGGCCGCGTGCTCTACAGCGGCGAGCCGGATGGCCTGCGCAAGATTGCCGAATCGCGTACTGCACGCTACCTGTTCGATGAGATCCCCGCGCCGGGAAGCCGGGCACGCGAAGCGACCGGCTGGCTGGAGCTGCAGGACATTCACCGCCACAACCTGCATGGCGTGAATGCGCGCATTCCGCTGGGCGTGCTGACGGCCGTCACCGGCATCTCCGGCTCGGGCAAGTCCAGCCTCGTCGCGCAGGCCCTGCCGGAGCTGGTGCTGCTGCACCTGGGCCACGAGCCGGAAGACGATGTAGCCGAAAGCGCCACCAGCGAAGGGCCGGCAGTGATCGAAGCGACCGGCGGCCATCTGGCGGGCGACGTGGACGCCGTACAGCGTCTGGTGCAGGTGGACCAGAAACCGATCGGGCGCACGCCGCGGTCGAACCTGGCCACCTACACGGGCCTGTTCGACCATGTGCGCAAGCTGTTCGCTGCCACGCCCGATGCGCGACGCCGCCGCTACGATGCCGGACGGTTCTCGTTCAACGTCGCCAAGGGGCGCTGCGAGACCTGCGAGGGCGAGGGCTTCGTCAGCGTGGAACTGCTGTTCATGCCCAGCGTGTACGCGCCGTGCCCGACGTGCCATGGCGCACGCTACAACGAGGCCACGCTGAAGGTGCAATGGAACGGGCGCAACATCGCCGAGGTGCTGCAGATGACCGTGGACGAAGCCAGCGAATTCTTCGCGGGTGAAGACGCTGTGGCAAGGCCACTGCAACTGCTGCGCGATATCGGACTGGGCTACCTGCGCCTGGGGCAACCGGCCACCGAGCTTTCCGGTGGCGAGGCGCAGCGTATCAAGCTGGCGACCGAGCTTCAGCGCAGCCAGCGCGGCCGAAGCCTGTACGTGCTCGACGAGCCGACTACCGGGCTGCATGCGTCGGACGCCGACCGGCTGCTGGTGCAGTTGCAGCGCCTGGTCGATGCCGGCAATACCGTAGTGATGATCGAACACGATATGCGCGCGGTGGCCCAGGCCGATTGGGTGATCGACGTGGGGCCTGGTGCAGGCGCTGCCGGCGGCAGCATCGTGGTGGCGGGCTCCCCTCAGCAGGTGGCCCGAACGTCTGGCAGCAGAACCGCTCCGTTCCTTGCACAGGAGTTGGCGCGGGCCGAGTAGCTCAGTTCGCCAAATGTTGCCAATTTTCGCGGGGCATTGATCGTCGCCACACGACGGTGGCGATCAATGCCCGAATCGCGTCATCCCTCCTGAGTCAGAGCAAGATAGCGGTTGTTGGGCGGTATTTCGGCGAGTGCCAAGGACCCATCTTCGAGGAGGTAGCCATGCAGTCGGCGGGACTTCCTCGGGCCCGTGACTTCACAGGTCCAAATGTTCAGGCCATTGGGCTGCTTTCGATGTAGCTGCAGCAGCTTCTCGAAGCGCTTCTGCACCCATTGCCAATCCTGTTGATTCTCCTGCTTGGCGAGTGCGGCCACTTCGGGATGCTCCTGCGCATAGCGTTGGAACACACGTAATAGTCCGCCCAGTACCGTCCTTGACGACGGCGATGAACGTCAGGCAGTGACGTCGACGACGTGCTGGAGCAGCGCGAAGGAGATCCGCCATGCCCGGCCGTCGCAGTGAACGGTCGCGGTGCGCTGGTTCATGCGCGTGATCTGGCCGACGTGCCGCTTCAGGCTCTGGTCAGAGAAGCTGACCTTCTGACCGACGCGGAAGTCCTCCTTGCGATGGACTTCGGGAGGCGGCTGCAGCGGTGCATTGGCTGTTGAACCGGGCGTGTGCGGGCCGCTTGCCCCGGCCTGTTCCTGGTCCAGCACGATCGCCGCGTACGAGACGCTGATGCGGTGCTGGCTCTGCTCGTCCAGCAGCGTGACCTGGCTGTCCTTCATGGACACGATCCTGGCCGGGCGCAGCTTGCCAGTTCCCCATTCCCAGAACTGCACCACCTGGCCCAGGTGCAGCTGCTGGCGCGCCTGCACGATACGCCGCGGATCGGCCATCAGTTGCTCGATGACCCAGCTGAGCTGGTACAGCTCTGCACTGGTCGCCATGGGAAGATCTTCGATGAGCTTGACGCGCATGGGACCATTGTGCCCAGCGCTGGCTGGCGGGGCTCCTTCAGGCGGCCTGCTGGGAGGCCTGCTCGCCGCCGTGCTCACCTTGGCCCAGTTGCGTCGCCACCGCCCACGGCATGAGTTCGTCCAGCCGGTTGCTGGGATGGTCGGCAATCCGGTCGAGCACGTGGCGCAGGTAGGCTTGCGGGTCCACGCCGCACAGCTTGGCCGAGCCGACCAGGGTGTAGATCACCGCAGCGCTACGCCCACCGGCATCGGAGCCAAGGTGCAGGAAGTTCTTGCGTCCGATTGCGACGCCTCTCAGCGCACGCTCCGCCGCGTTGTTGTGCGCCTCGATGCGGCCGTCGTCAACGAAGCGCGTGAGCGCGGTCCAGTTGCTCAGCGTGTAGCCGATCGCCATCGCCATGGGCGACTTCGCCGAGACCTGTGTCAGCGTTGCGTTCAACCAGGCCTTGAGCTCTTGCAGAACCGGCTGCGTGCGTTCCTGGCGGGCCCGCCATCGTTCCAACGCTATCTTTCCCCGGATCTGCGCCTCGATCTGGAAGACCACGCCGATGCGCTGCAGTGCCTGGTGCGCCAGCGTCCCCGCCAGCTTGTGCTGGCGCTCATGGATGTCCCACATCTTTCGGCGTGCATGGCTCCAGCAGGCGGCTTCCACGACCCTGCCGCTCTCGTACAGCGGGTGGTAGCCGGCGAAGGCATCGGCTTGCAGGATTCCCTTGAAGTCTTTCAGATGACGCACCGGATGCTCGCCCTTGCGGTCGGCCGAGTATTGGAACCAGACCGCTGGCGGCGCCGCGTCGCCGCTCGTCCGGTCGTCGCGTACGTACACCCACAGGCGTCCTGTGCGCGCCTTGGCGCCCGAACCGCCGAGCACGCGGATCGGCGTGTCGTCGCCGTGGATCTTCTCGGCCGCCAACACATAGCGGCCGATCGCTTGGGCCAGCGGGCTCAGCAAGCGTGCCGCTTGCGCCACCCAGTCGGCCAAAGTGGAGCGCTGCAGCGGCACGCCTTCGCGGCCGTAGATCTGGCACAGGCGGTACAGGGGCGTGTGGTCGCAATACTTGCTGACCAGCACGTGCGTGAGCAGGCCGGTGCCGGCCAGGCAGCGGTCGATGGGACGGCTTGGCGCCGGCGCCTGCACGATCGTGCTGCACCGTTTGCAAGCCAGCCTGGGGCGCACGTGGCGCACGACGTGGAAGCGGCCTGGCTCGTAGTCCAGGACCTCCGAGACGTCCTGACCGATCTGCCGAAGGCCTTGACCGCAGGCCTGGCAGTTGCAGCCAGCCTGCGGCGTGTGCAGCACGGTGCGCCGTGGCAAGTGCTCAGGCAGGTCCCGGGCGCTGGCTTGCTCGCGCGCTTGCCTCTTGCGACGGCCTTGCTCGATGGGCGTGACGTTGCCGTGTGCTCCACCATCACCGCCAGGCGCGGGCGTAGCGGACGTGGCGCCAGGTTGCGCGACCTGGCCACCCACGAGTTCGAGCTGCGCGTGTTCAAGCTGCTCGCTGGAGCGGCCGTACTTCATGCGGCGCAGGTACGCCAGCTCGACCTTGAGCTTCTCGACCGTCAGCAGCGCGATCTTCAAGGCCTCCTGCGAGCGCTGCACTTCGCCGCTGAGCGCGGCGTTCAGGGCAAGCAGTTCCTGCGAGGTCATGGGCACGACTGTGCCGGGCGCGATAGGCGGCTACAACGGGAGTTGTCCTGTCAACGCGCAGCGCAGGGCTATGCTGCAGCCCGTGGCTGCCAGGTGCGCTCGGGCCTTCGCCAGTCGATGCCTTCCAGCAGCATCGATAGCTGCGCGGCGCTCAGGCTGATCGCGCCCGACTGCGCCTGTGGCCAGATGAAGCGGCCACGCTCCAATCGCTTGGCCAGCAGGCACATGCCGTCGCCATCGCTCCACAGCAGCTTGACCAGGTCGCCGCGCCGTCCACGGAACACGAACACGTGGCCGCTGAAGGCGTCTTCGGCCAGAGCGGTCTGCACCTTGGCGGCCAGCGAGTCCATGCCGCAACGCATGTCCGTCACACCGGCGGCAAGCCAGACCCGGGTGCCCGCGCGTGGGCCGATCATGTGCTGTGGCGCAGCGCACGCAGCACGCTGCGCAGACCGTCCTCGTCCACGGGGCCGCGCAGGCGCAGCTGCGCTCCGGCGATCTCCAGCTCAATGACGCCACCGCGCGCGGGCGGCCTCGACGGCGGGGCAACTGCCGGCGACGGCGCGTGTGCTTGAACCTCAACCTCTGGGGCCAACTGGATCGGCAGCAGGACGGCCGGTTGCAGGCTGCTGGTGTGGCGCAGATGGTCTCGGCGCCACTTGAACAACATGTTGGCGTTGACGCCGCTTCGCAGCGCGATGGCCGATACGGATGCGCCCGGCTCCAGGCACTGCTGTACAAGGTCCCGTTTGAAGGCTGCGTCGTGCTGCCTGCGACTGGCCTTGCCGACCTGCGACTCACTCTTCATGGTGTGCACCATCTCCCGTAAGCGCACACCTCCAACCCGATGATCTGCTCCTCAGTGAACTTGCTCTTCCTCATGTCCGCCATTCTCCTGATAGGCGGACTCCTGCTACTTCACGTTGGTACGGCGGATGGGGAGCACGTCAATCGCCGTCGCGCGAAGGAGTGGCTTCCTGGGTCATGGGTTCAGTCTGGCAGGTGGCTGCAGGTTTTCAAGAGATGAGATCGGCTTGACCATCCAGGCGCCGTACCAACCAGTGGCCGGCACCTTGCCGTCCTGGTAGACGCTCCACCCTTTCTCCGTGGCCTTGCTGACCATCACCTGGCACTCCTCAAGGTTGTCGGCCTCCAGGACCAGCAAGCGGTGCGCGACCTTGCCGTGGGAGATTTCACCGACTTCCTGAGTCCTGCGCATCAGTTGCCCTTGAGGAAGACTTCCGAGGCTTGTGCAAACTGATTCTCGATGGGGATTCGAGCCTCGGTGATGGTTGCATGGGGCTTGCCGCTGAACCAGACCATGAGGCGGTTCTTCGAGCGCGTGAGTGCCACGTACATCAGGCGGCGCTCAGCCTCGTAGTTCACCACGCTGGAGTCGTTGTCGGTGGCACTGGCGTCAATCACGTGGACGCTTTCGAACTCCAGGCCTTTGGATCCGTGCATGGTCATCAGCAGCAAGGGGTCCTTGTTTTCGGAACGAGACTTCGTGTTCACCAGGCGCAGCCGACTGGACAGAGTGCCGTTGAGGTTGCTCAAGATGGCTGCGCAGGTGTTGACCAGTTTCGCAGGGTTCGGCTTACCCATCCACATCGCGTACAGGTCGCCAACCTCGATGATCACCTCACGCACAGAGCCGCCGGTGCCGGTTGCATTGGGGCGCAGTTGGTTGCGCCAGTAGGCACAGCTGTTCGCGAGATCCTGCAGCTTCTTGCGCTCGGCCGCCTCGGTCCCGGGTAGCTCTGGAACGGCGCCGTCTAGAAACGAGCCTGCGTGGCCGTCCATTTCGCGCAGCAGCGCAGATTTTGTGCCCTCCTCGATGCTGTGGTAACGCAGGACGCTCAGTACGCCGACGGTGGAGTTGTCGTATAGGGACTGCAGGAACGAGAGGTATCCCGCAATGACGGGGTTCTCCCAGATGCTTTTCCCTATCCGGCGGTATTCCACCTGCCGGGCGCGCAACTCCATCTCCAGCAGGTCCAGGGAGAGGTTCTGGCGCGCGAGGATTGCAGCGTCGCTGTGCTTCTCGGGATTGGCCTCGATGAGCGTGGCCAGGGCCACTGCCTGCTGCTCGGCGCTCGCGGTGCGGTAGGCCACGATGCTGCCACCCTTGCCGCGGCGCGCGACCAACGTCTTTCCGAGCCGCTTCTTGTTCAGCTCGACCAGTGTGACGGCATGGAACAGGATCTCCGAGCGGCAGCGGAAGTTGTCGCCCAGCTCGATGCGTCGCGCGCTGAACGTGTCCATGAAGTCCTTCATACCCACATACCCGAGCGCTTGCCGCCACTCGTAGATCGACTGATCGTCGTCCCCCACGATGGTGACCTTGCAGCCAGCGCGCGCGTGCGCAAAGATCCAGTGCTTCTGAAGGTCGTCGGTGTCTTGCCCTTCGTCCACGAGCATGTCCGTGAAGGGCATCGGTGGAATCTGTCCGGCATGCACCTTGAGGGCGCAGTCGCGCATGATCGAGTACAGGTCGGTCTGGCCGGTGTCTCGCAGCAACTCGTTGTAGCGCTGAATCGCCCGACTCACATCCGATGGCAGCTCGAGTTGCGTCCGGTCGACTGCGTACATGTAGCGCTCGAACATCTGCCGCGCATCCTTCGGATCGGAGTCCCGAAGAGAGGAAAACATCGCATCGTTGAGCAACAGGTTCTGATGCGCGGGGCTCAACACCCTCTGGCGGTTCACGTGGCGCGCCAGGTGCTTGATGGCGATGCTGTGGAACGTGGCGATGATCAGGCGGTCCTCCCCGAAGGGCGCCCCTCCCGCCTTCTCCTGCGCAGCGTCCAGTCGGCGACGCATCTCCACAGCTCCTTCCTTCGTGAAGGTCACCATGATCAGGCTGCGCTTGGGGTCGCGCAGAATGCGAAGCGCTTTGGCAACTGAAGTGGTGGTTTTGCCCGAACCGGGCCCTGCGACGATCAGCAGGTGGCCGTCGTGGTCAATCGCCTGCTGCTGGTTGGGGGTGAATGCCATGCGGTGTCGTCTCGCGTTTCAGTTGCAGTGATCGACGGCATCGGGGCTGCCATCTTGAGTTGCTGAATGAAAAAGGGCCGTGTCACCACGGCCCCAAGTGCGTCTTGCTACGGACACGCAAGAGAATCAGCCGGCAGGGGTGGCGTCCTCGGTTGCTGCGGCGGCCGGTGCCTTGCCCTTGCCTTTGCTCTTGTTGGTGGCCACGGAGGCGGCTGCAGCGTCGTCGATCAGCTTGGCGGGGTCCATGCCACCCAGGTCCAGGCTGACGTCAGCGTCGGAGCCGTCGTTGGCAGTGGCGGTGAATGCTTCGATGTCCTTGCCCTGCTGTTCGACGAGGGCGGACATGCCTTCGTTGACCTTGCCACCGGTGCGCTGTTCCTGGATCACGCGCTGAGCTTCGCGGTAGATCTTGATCACTTCGGTCTGCATGATCGAGCGGAACGCGCGAACGGCCTTCTTGCAGATGTACTCGGCCTGGGCCCGCTGCGTGGAGTCGATGACGCCCAGCAGGTTGGCGGTGCCGGCCAGCAGGTTCACGCGGTCCAGCGCCACCAGCAGCAGGAAGTAGGAGCGCGCGTGCGTCGCGATCACCGGGACGGTCAGCGTCACCGGGTTGGGGTAGAGCGTGCTTTCCAGGGACACGTTGTTCTGCGACAGCAACTTCTCCAGGCGGGTGATGGTGTTGTCCATCAGGATGTTGATGTTGGCCAGCTTCTTCGTGATCACTTCGTTGTAGCGCGCCAGAACGTCCTGATTGAACGAGGTCCAGCTGCGGTACTGGTATTCCAGGTACAGCTGCTTCGACAGGTAGGCGTAGTCCTTCTTGTAGAAGCGGATCGAGGGGGGCGATTCCAGCGTCTCTTCATCGAGGAAGACGACGGGCGTCTGGAGGTTGTGGGCATAGTCATTGCCGAAGACCTGAATGAGCGCACCCTGCCGGTTGGCGAGTACTTTGTTGATGGCTTCAAGTTCTTCAGGGGACGGTGCTTGTGTCATGCGGGGCTCTCCAGCGGGGTTGAAATGTGCTGAATTGACTTTAGGACGCGCATCTACAAACAAAGGGCGACCTAACTGCGGAGAAACCACCCGATATCAGCCGGACGAGAGCATTGAACCCTGAAAAATGCGTGATAAGTTAGTTTCAAGATGACCAGACAGCCTTCCACGTTGATTCCCGCAGCCACACCGTTCATGCCAGGTGGAGCCTTGCTCGCTTTGGTGGGTGTCATGGCCGGGGCTTTGATCTGGGTTGTGCTGCCTTGGGCCACGCCAATCGCTCTGGTGTTGCCCTTCGTGTTGGGATTGCTGCCCAGCAAGCTCGCGGCATTCTGGCTGGCCGGGGGCTACTACGCGGGTGCACTGAGCTTCCTCCCAGTGCTGGCGCTTAGCCCTTCCGCTACGGTGGGTGCAGCCGTGAGCATGCTTGTCATCTGGTTGTTTGGGGCGGTCATGGCCGGGGCGCTGTGGTCGCTGGGCCTAGATCCGAAGGGGCGACCGCTCCACACTGGCGTCCGCATGCTCGTGGTCTGGTTCATTGCGCTGTTCACACCGCTCGGCCTGTTCGGGTTCGCGCACCCGCTCTGGAGCTGGGCGTTCGCCGGCGACGGCTTCATGGGCGTTGCATCCCTGGTCGTCGCACCACTGCTTACCTGCTTTTTGGTGCTGGCGATGCTTCACCAGCGTCACGATGGCACAAGCCCTTGGTCTTGGCACTCGGGGCGTGTTCTCTCCCTTGCCTTGTGTGCTGTGCTGATCGGCAAGGGCATAGGTGACCATACGCGTGTCAGTTCCCAAGCGGGTCAGGCCGTGGGACTACAGAGCAAGTGGGGGCCTCTGCAGGGGGGGCAGGCGCCATCGCTTGAGGAACGGCTTGAGCGTGTGAAGAAGGCGCTGCGTGAGTTGTCTCCGGTCCAAGGCGCACAGCCGCTGGTGAGTGTTCTGCTCACCGGGCAAGGCGCCTTTGGTGTGCTGCCTTCCCAGCCGCTCCTGGCGTCAGAAGATCGCCGCGGTATCACCGTGGGCCTCGGTGGGACTGTCTCGTCGCTTCCCGCAGTGATGTTGCTTCCTGAGGGTGGTGAGGCGCGCGTCGTGTGCTCGGCCTTGTTGCCGTCCCTTCTGTACGCATGGGTTGTGCCCAGCAACGCTTGCATGGGCGATTCGCGTGTCCTGGCTGTCCCAGTTGGAGGCGCAGCGAGTCAGAGCCTTAGGGTTCTGATGGGCGATGAGGCGTTGTTTGGCGGCTTTCAGGTGCTGGAGCAGCTGGTTCGACCTCGGCAGTCGCTGGCGCTTGTGACCACTGTGCAAGACCGTGCCGGTGTCCCCGGGCACACGGTCCAGATCAAGCACTTCAAGGCGATGTCGCTGCTCACCAAGACACCCCATCTGCTGGCCACGAACCAACTGGTCGCCATCGATTGACCCTTGTCGTTAGCTCTCCAATAATGGGCGCGTCATCTGGTTTCCAGAGGCGGTGCAGATGGGACACTTGAACCTTCCGATCAATAACTGCCCTTTGCGACGGCGACGGGCTACCTGAGAAGGTAACTGCAAGATGAAAGGGGTTCAATGAACTCCTCATGGCAGGGGGCCTCGGCTCCCTGCCCATGAAATGGCTAGATAGAATCCGCCCGCGGGAAAGACGTAACGGCTTGAAGAAACGAGCTGTGACGTCTTCCTCGACGCAGTCGAAAAGAACGAAGCTGCAAAGCTCCGTTGCGTGTCCTGTACGCGCCATTAACTGGTCTTGCGCACGAAAGTGCTCCTGATCGCCACCAACCTCCCTCGTGGGCACCTGTTGCCCATCAGGGTGATGGCGTGCCATGAGGTCTTCCTTACAAGGTATATCTCATGAAAGCACTCGCCACCCTCGCCGTCGCCATCGTCACCATCAGCCTGGGCTCCTTTGTCCTGGCCGAAGGCGTCACCTTGGTAACCGAGCGAAACGCACAGATTCAATCCATCCTGGATGAAGCTGGCAAGTAACAGCCACACGGCAGACACCGGGAGTCCTGTGGGACTCCCGGGCGTCGTTACTCAACCCACAAAACTGATTCAAACGCCTTTCGGGCAAGACGTGGCTGCTCTATGCAGAGCCGTGAGGTCTTCCTCGACGTAGTCGAAAAGAACGAAGCTGCAAAGCTCCGTTGCGTGCCACCTGCACGCCATCAACTGATGAGTCCACTCCGGTGTTCTTGTCGTACATCAACCTCCCGCGCGGGCAAATCCTTTGCCCCTTGGGGAGCGGGTTGCTTGGCGGGTTTCCATCTGGGGACCTTCATGAAAGCAATTCTGCTGATCGTTGCAACGCTGCTCGTTGGTTACTTCGCCATCGGCACCGGCGTTTCCGCCACTGACCAGGTGGAGAAACGCACCTCTCACATCGAGAAGGTGCTGGAGGATGCAACCAGGTAAACAGTTGCGTTGACTGAGAACAGGGGATGGGCTTCGGCCCACCCCTTTTTTCACTACCTGTTCCTGAGCGTGAGCAGTGCTGACTGCCCTGGCGATAGCCAGTGCCGTGAACACTTCTCGATGCATATCGGGCAGAGCTGGTCTTCGTGCCAGCAAACACCACGCGGTTCACCCCGCAAACATCAACCCCAGCCGGGAACGCTTCCCGGTAAGGGGGGCATCTCGGCTATCCAGCTGGAGGCCAGATGGAACCAGTCATCGCCGGCATCAGGGAGCAACCCCATGAACGCCGCAGCGAGTGAATCCACCCCGCAAAACCGACAGCTTCACCTGCCGATGTTCCTCCGCCACGAAATCGAGGCGGTGGAACAAGCCCAGCGACAGTCAGACCTGCGCAGAGGCAAGTCCCTCAAAAAGTCCGGATCACCCAAGACCTTCAAGGTCGAGGTCGTATCCGCGGCTGAGGACTTGTTCGATGCAATTGATGACCGCTTGCTGGACATGCCGCTTGTAGGCGCCGAAGAGGGCAACGAACTGAACTGCGAAATTGATCCCTTGCGGGTCGAGATCGTGGAGATGCTTGATGCCGCTGATGCGCCCGAATCCGAGTGGTCCGATGCCGCCGTCGAGGAGCTACACGAAGCAGTCTTGCACTACTCGTTGAAGCTCCTCCAGGCACGAGGCAACGGAGCAGAGAAGAAGGAGGTCCTGCAGTGGATCTTCGCTCCCCCCACCATGGTTGCATTGGTCCACGACCAACAGATGCAGCCCGTCGAGGTATTCCTACCTCAGAACGCAACACCTTTCTCTTTCGAACAGTGCTGCCGCATTTGCGGCTACAGCCCTGAACGGCTCATGGATGGCTTAGTCCCCATCCTCAAAGAGATCGGCCTTGGAAATGTCTTTAAGGAACTTTTCGATGGAAACAAAACTGACTGCCCAACAGCGGTACAACGTGCGAAAGACCTTCGGGTTGATGGAAGCACCTGAGACTGCGGAGATATCGGGCCTCGCGCCTGGTCTCACCGGCGTCCCACCCTGCGACAACACCTACGTGTTCGATGCTGAGCGCATGCGCCAGCTGACGATGTTCTGGGTGGGGGGCTTCAAGGCTCTCATGGTCGAAGGTGACCCGGCAGCGGGCAAAACCTCGCTGATCGAACAGTGGCATGCGCGTCTGAACGTGCCGCTCTACAAGGTGCCTTGCTCACCGACCACCGAAAGCTTCCGCCTGATCGGTCAGCTCCTGCCGACCGAAGATGGCAAGCTGGCCTGGAAGGATGGCCCGGTGCTCAAAGCTTGTCGTGATGGCACTTCGGTGTTGCTCGATGAGTACAACACGCTCGACCCGGGCGAAGCCACCGCGCTGAACATGCTGCTGGAGGGCTACTCGTGGACGATCCCTGAAACGGGTGAAACCATCCTGCCCGCGAAGACCACCCGGTTCTTTGCGACCCAGAACGCCGTTGACAGCAAGGCTGCAGTGGCGGGCCGAAACATCCAGGACGTGGCCAACGACGATCGCTTCTCTTTCATGGAGGTCGATTACCTCAAGCCCGAGCTGGAGGAGGCGCTGGTGCTGCGGCACCTGCTTGCTGGCAAGGTGGACAAGGCGGTGGCCGAGCAGATCTCCAAGATCTGCGTAAAGGTCGCCAACAACGTGCGCGTGGCTTTCCGACAGGATGCGCCTGGTGTGGACAAGCCCTTGTCCACGCGTGTCGTGTTGCGTTGGGCCAAGTACACCGTCATGTACCAGAGCGTCATGAAAGCGCAGAACCGGAGCGGTTTCCCGCTGGGGTTGACAGTTAGATGCAAGCGCTAAGACCTGCGGACGGTGAAACCGAACGGCCAGATATTAGGGGATGGGGTCTTGACCGGCAATCGAACCAGACCAGGCCTATGGCAACATGAAGCGACGCAGCCCCACCTCACCCACGCACACCACCTGGTTACTTCACCATGCCGGCAGCACATGCATTGAGCCTTACCCTTCACATCGATCAGCTGGCCCCAGGGCACTACCAAGCCGAGCTGGGTGCGGGCATCATCACCCGCGAGGGAACGCTAAGCGTCTACGACACGATTGCGAACGCAATCCGAGGGGAAGCTGAAGGGATGCCAGAGGGCTTGTGCTATTTCGTGGACGTGCACTACGGCGGGCTGTCGAGCGGCAGCATCCCGGTGGGCGTGCTCCACGAGCGCGCGGACGAGATCGCCCAACACCTGGTCACCCTGATTTCGGACTTCAAAACGCTTGAAGCGACCTGACACTAGCGCCAGCCACTCCACGCCACCGGCCACATTTACTGGAACGAGATCCAGTTCCCTGAAGGGCCCAAGGATTCCGGGGTGCGGTACATCACGTCCAGTGGAGCGCGGTCAAATGCTGGCCAATCGAGCGCAGGGTCATGCGCCACTGCGCCGAATGCCTCCGTGCGCTCCACTGCAACCCAGTGCCAATCGCGCCCCGTGGTTGGTACTTTGATGATGCCAACGCCATTCATCGCTTGCCAACCAGTCCATCGCCTCATGGTGCCCTTCAGGCCGAGCAGTGCCGAGATCGTTAGTAGCTCGCGAAAGTTCGTGGCGAAAGGATGCCTACTACCGCGCCTCAGACCGAGGCCCTGATCCAGAAACAGGGCGCGGACCCTCTCGTATGGCTCGCCAGCGACCATCGCCAGGCAGGCTACGCCACAACCGTGAGAGTCTTTCTGCCTAGCCCACTTCATCCTGCAGAATCTTCGCCAATTGGTCGCATCGGGATTCGAGATCGACCCGTCGTCACGAAATTCGCCGTTCAAGTCCATACCCTCTCGCTAAATGCCAAACTGTCTGAAGGCCCGAACTGCATCGAGCCTTTAGACAGCCCCCTCCGAGGAGGGCGCTGGGAGACTGGGGCGTTACCCCCAGTTCCGTTGTTCGGTTACCCGCAGGAACCGATATGGCCACAAGCGTCACAACGCTCACAACCGTCCACCTTGTGCAGCGACATTGAGCCGCACTCGGGGCACTGCTTGCCGCCACCGCGAACCGGACGATTCGCGGCTTCAGTCACCTCGACCACCGGCTGCGCATCACCCGATCGAGCCAGCGGTGCGCCTTCCAGGAGGCCCAGCGTCTTCATGCGAGCCAGCAACAGCGTCGCCACGTAGGCAACCGTGCTGGGATAGTTCATCTGCTTGGCTTCACCTGGCACTCGCGCCAGGAAGTCACCACGCACCTCACCGAAGTTCGCTAGCTTCTGCAGCTTCATGGCCACCCATTTCGGATCGCTCACGCGCATGTCGATCGACAGCACCTTCATCAGCCCGTTGAGAGCCGCTGGGTAGCGACCCGACAACCACACCGAGTACGGCCGCACGATCTTTTGTCCGTGCTCGCCGGTAAGCACCAGCTCCTTCGTGGTCAGCAGGAAGTCGTCACCCGTTGCGGGGTTAGAAACGTCCACGTGCCAACTGATGCCGCCTTCAGGACCCGTTTTGGGCTCCTTGCGACTGAACAGGGCATCCACCATGGGCGAATGCTCTTGCTCACCAAGCGCGCCGATCTGGGTCAGACGATGCTTGACGAGGACCGCGAAGCCAGCCGTCAGAGACGGCATCAGCACCCGCTTGCCCGTCGCCGGGTCGTTCATCTCGAAGCCGTCATCCGCCACCGTGTTGATCAGCGACGCCAGCTTCATCTCCAAGAACGCTCCGTCATCGGTACGCATGTCCACGCTCAAGGCCTTGGCAATGGCGCCCAGACCTCTCGGTGCTTCGTTCCCGGCGATGTACACCTCAAGAGGGTGCTTCCTGCCGTTTTCCCAATGGTTCACCACCACAGCGAAGTTGCCGTGGGGATGACGCACGGTGTACGTCACACCTTCGGCCACCACATCGGGGCGGCTAGGCCAGCGCAGGTTCTCCACCACGTTGGGCACGTCCTTCACCTCGACACGGCGGTCGGGGTCGTCGGTACGCAGATCACGCACACCGCTTTCGGCGGCCTTCGCATCTGCCTCGGACACGAGAACAGCGCCAGTGATGTCGTTCGGACGATAGGTGGTGATTCCCTTGAGACCACCCTTCCACGCATCCATGTAGATGCGCGAAAAGTCCTCGAAGGAGTAGTCGACAGGCACGTTCACAGTCTTGCTGATCGCGCTGTCGATGTAGGGGATCACTGCCTTCATGATGCGCAGATGCTCCTCGACCGTCAGGTTCAGGGCCGTCGCAATCACCGAGGTGTCCGCGTCTTCACCCTTGACCATCTTGAGCACTCGGTAGGCGTGGTCATCTGCAGTCCACATCTTGCGTTCCTCGCCCTTGCCAGTGCGCACATTGCGGTACTGCGTGAGGTCGAAGGTCGGCTCGATGCCCGAGCTCGCGTTGTCAGCGAAACCCAGTGAGATCGTCCCGGTGGGAGCGAGCGACAGCAGATGCGAGTGGCGAGTGCCGTGCTTGCGAATGGCATCCTTGATGTGGTCAGGCAACGTCGACGCAAAGGTACCCTCTTTCAGGTACAGCTCAGCATCAAACAGCGGGAACGGGCCCAGCTCCTTGGCCATCTCGACCGAAGCCAGGTAGGCCGCATCACGCATCTCGCGCGTCACGTTTGCTGCGAACTCAGCCGAAGCCTCGCTGCCATAACGCAGCCCCAGCATCGCCATCGCGTTGGCCAGGCCAAGATAGCCCAGACCCACACGGCGCTTGTTGGCCGCCTCAGCCCGCTGTTCGTCGAGCGGCCACTTGGTCACGTCCAGCGTACGGTCCAACATGCGAATCGCACCCGGAATCACGCGCCGGAAGGCTTCGTAGTCGAACTCTGCCTGTTCCGTGAAGGGGTTCTTCACGTAGCGGTACAGGTTCATAGCGCCCAGACAGCAGCAGCCGTACCCGGGCAGATTTTGCTCACCGCAAGGATTGGTAGCGCGAATCACTTCGCAGTACCAGAGGTTGTTCTTGCGGTTGATCGTGTCCAGGAAGAGGATGCCCGGATCCGCGGACGAATACGTGTTTTGCATGATCTTCTCCCACAGGTAGCGGGCTTTGACCGTGCGATAGACGTATCGCTCCACGCCGTCGTCACAGAGAATCTTGGGGACGCTCTCGCGCGGCGGCGCTTCGTGGATGAGGTCGAAATCGGCGTTTTCCTCGACAGCCTTCATGAAGGCATCGGTGACGCCCACCGATATGTTGAATTGAGACAGCGACGCCAGGGCACCGCGCAGCGCCCACCCGAAGCCCATCTTGTTGCGCATCATGCGAATGAGCTGTTGCTCCTCCGCTTCGTCCAGGCCCATGGTCTTGAAGTCCGGAGCCTTCTTCGAGTCGATGAACATCTCGATGTCAGGATGGTCGATGCGCAGCACGCCCATCTGGGCACCACGGCGCGAACCGGCCGACTCCACCGTCTGGCAAGCTCGGTCGAAGACACGCATGTAACTCACAGGCCCGGAGGCCGTCGAGTCGGTGCCCTTCACGTGCGCACCCATGGGTCGAATGGCCGAGAAGTCGTAGCCGACACCACCACCACGGCGCATGGTCTCGGTGGCTTGCGCAAGCGCTTCCATGATGCCGGGTTGACCGTCCTTGTAGCCGGTCATCGTGTCCGCCACGGGCTGCACGAAGCAGTTGATCATGGTGGCCACGCGGTCCATACCTGCAGCGCTGTTGATGCGCCCGGCAGGGATGAAGCCGTCGACCTGGGTCTGCAGGAAGTATTGCTCCATCTCGGGTGAGGTGGCCAAAGCATTGGCCACGCGTTTCTGCACGTCCAGGATCGAGGTTTCACCCGGCGCTGCGTACTTTTCTTTGAAGATGTGGGCACACAGTTCCTGCGCGGGCAGGTCAGGCATCACATTGAAGTCATTTTTCATGTTGGAACTCTCCGTTGGGGGTTGAATGCATAAGTGGATCTACGAGACCCGCCAATGCAAACCACCCCCTTAAGGGATGATGCGCAGTGGCTGATCCCGTGGGGAAGTTGCCGTCCAGAAACTGAACGACGTGAGTTGCCTGAAGGCGATCCAATGATCTGGAGCGCTTCGTTGTTGAAAGACTGGGGTTGTCACTTGAAGAAAGTGACTTCACGGTGTCCCAGCGCCGTGTTTCGCTCCAGGGGGAGCAGAAGAACTTTCGAAGACACCCTAAGGTGGGTGCATTGGAAAACTCTCCGGAGGCTGAATTGTCACAACCTTGAGTTCGAACCGCAAACGACGACGACCAGTCTCTCGACTGGCCGTGCGTTTGTCTCAGTGCACAGTGGGGGGCCACTCGAGTGCATGAAATCGGTCGGCGTCTTGCCACCACTTGTGAGATGGAGGCTTGCCGTCGACCATCAGCCCCACGAAGGGACTGAAGCCGATACGGTGAATCGCCATGGACTCGTCGCGATTTTCGATCACGACGATCATGCTTTCTTCGCCGGTCGACTGTTGAAACTTCAGAACCTGCGATTGCAGGGCTTCAGCGATACACATTGTGTGTCTCCTGGTTGACCGGAAACACCCCACCCCAAACCGGAGGGAGTGCCCCCGGTCGGGATGGTTGTGGGACTAGAACATGAAGTTGCTCACGTCATCGAATCCGTTAAGGTTCGAATCGAAGCCACTGTCAGCGTAGTCAGCTGGAGCCTGTGAAGGCGCCTGGGCGGGCCGTTGCGGGCGTTGCTCAGACTGGTGGCTCTGCGGACTAGCCGCTCGGCTGTAGCCGCCGTTTGACGGGCGCTGGTGGCTTTGGTTTCGGTTGGCTTGATACCCACCATCCTGACGGTCGCCGACTGGGCGTTGACCACCAGTGTTGTCACCTTGCTGGTTTCCCGGTTGGGAGCTGCGAGGCCGCGCACCCTTGCTGTACCAGGTCATCCGATACTTGGTGAAGGACTTGCGAGAGCCCTGCGCATCGTTGTAGATCGACGTTTCCTGCGTACCGGTCGCGGAGATGAGTTGCCCCTTCTCCGTGGACTCGCAGAACTTCTCGGCCTCCTCGTCGAAGCAGAAGAAGGTCACCGCTTCGGTGACTTCCTCGCCCTTTGCGAAGCGAGAGCTCAGCAGCCGGAACTCGCAAACCGATCCGCCACCCGTCAGCATTTTCAGCTCAGGTTGGTGGGCCAGTCGGCCGTGTGCAGTAATGACGATCATGCGGTCTCCGCGAGGTTTTCAACTTTGTAGAGGTTCTTGCTTCCCTCGCCACCGCTGGACAGCGCCACCGGGACCTTCCCCATGGGGGTGATCGCGACACGCTCTCCAATGCGACATCCAGCCGATTCGAGCTCACGCTCGAGTTCGGCACCGCGCAGAGGAAGCACCGCGCCGTTGTCCATTTCGATGGTTGCCTGGAACACCTCGTAGGGGTCACGACCTTTCGGGGTGACCTGGTGTGCTCCCGCCTGCGTCAGCTTGCCAACGTAGGTGATGCCCACGGTGGGTTGCGGCGCAAACACTCGGTTTGCCGCTGGCTTCTGTTCCTGTCTGTTCACTCGGGGGGCCGTTGCCGGCGCCTGGGGAGTGACATGGACCTGCGGCACAGGCGGAGCCTGCACCACGGGCGCTTTGACAGCCTTCACGGCCGAGTCGACTTGCTTGGGCGAATCGGCCTTGGCCTTGAACTCATCCTTGGGTGGCTTGTGCGCTTTGACGCGCGCGTTGCCAACATCGTTGATGAGCTTTTCGGCCAGTTGCACCGTCTCGTCCTTGATTCCTTCGAGGTCCGCCTTGGGGTCGAACGGAGCGTCGGGGAAGGTGAAGCGTCGACCACGCATGATGGCTCGCAAGCGAGGCTCATGAATGATCAGGTCGCGTTTGATCACCTTGGATTCCTGATAGACGCGCATGTTGAGCACGCCAACCGGGGGGACCAGGCGAATCGAGATGATCCTGTCAGCGACCTCAAAGTCAGCTGTCTGAGCCATCACAGTCGGTCCTTCGACCGCCACATCGTGCACAGCAGCTGAGGCAGCAGATGCACTGGTTTCGGAACTCGAAGCCGACTTGGCAGTTGCCTTGGCCAGCTTTCGCGTGGCCACGGCGTTCTTCAGCGGAGCTGCTGCCACCAGCTGCGTTCGGCGCATCATCTTTGCGGCTGCAATCACCAGGATCACAGGACCCTTGAAGAAGAAGCCGAGGAGGAAAACAATCTCTCTCATCTTTTGTACCTGTTAAAAGGCCGCCTGACCTGCCTCAGCTATCCAGCTGGTGGCATCGTCGGCGAGGTTGTTGTTGTTGTCGGGTGAAGCAGGCTGCAGCAGGGCGTCGCGGAGCGACCACCCCAACTGCTCCAGAGCCTTCTGCACGTCTGCCTCTGTGAACCACCCGGACAGGAATAGCTTCCAGCCCATCGGGTTCCTGATCGGCGGAACCATGGGAACGATCCCCTTGTTGCAAAGCAGGATCTGCTTGTTGCGCAGGGCCCATTCAGAGAGCACCAGCGCGAACGCGGGGTGCTCATCAAACGCCGTGAAGTACTGCTGGGCAGCCTCCTGACGCTTCAGCCAGGCCGTTACTCGGTCGCTGACGCCGCCCACCGACTGAAGCGTGGTTTCCCACTCCTCGATCGTTGACTGGTCAGGCCTCGCAAACGGCTTTGTCACCATCAGCACCAAGCTGTACCCCTGAGGCGAGTGAGCGTCCGGGTGGACCTCACTGAACTCACCAACCACTTCCCCTTGCGGGGTCATGTTCTGGTGCAGGTACTTCGAGCGCGTCATCCTCGTGAAGCCCATGCGGACTCGTTTGGTCAACTGCGCACCCAGCTTGATGGATTCGATTCGCTCCAGCTTGAGGGCGCCACCGGGTTTGATCTCGGCGGTCCAGACCTCGGAGCCCGAGGCGCTAAAGCCCCAATGCCCCTTGCTGCTGTGGCTGTAGACATCAAAGACCTGATTCATTTCCAGGCCTCAGCTGTTCATGTCTTCGTCATAGCCGGCAACGGCCGTGATCTGCTCGTTGACCGCTCCCGCCATGGCTGCACTCATGCGCACTGCCTGACGAATCGCGTAATGCAATTCACATTCCCGCGAGGGGTAGTGGGTTCTCGCTCCTCTTTGGAGTACCCACATGAACGCACCCGCCGTTCTCAACATCAAACAGACGCAAGCCAACGGCATCGTCTGTGTCACTCTGGACATCCACCTCTGGTCTGGTCGCAAGCGTCTCCGCAAGGAGAACCTGCTGGCCAAGAACCCGGAGTTGTCCGATCTCCCCCCGGAGTCGTTGGCGACTTTGGGTTCGATCAAGATCGCAGACCCGGATGACCTGGCGCCGTTCCTCAAGTACAAGCGCGAGGCGGAAAAGCTTCTCAAGCTCAATGGCCTGCCGTTGCTGGGCACCGTCGGCATCCCGGAGGGGAAGGTCGACGGCGTCTACAAGGGCCTGCTGGAGATCAAAAAGAAGTTCGATGACCATGCCCAACGCCTTTACCGCGACTTCGACGTGCGGATCAAGGATTGGCGTCAGCGCATCGACAACCAGCAGTGGGACCACCTGATCACGGACATTCCGACTCCGGAATACGTGGCTGGGCGGCTCGCCTTCGGTTTCCATCTCTGCCGGGTCAGCGCACCCAGCGGCGATGAGTTCAGCCAAGCCAACAAGCACTACACCAAGCAGGTCACCGGCCTCAAGGGCGAGCTGTTCGACGAGGCTGCCGAAGAAGCCAAAACCCTGATGGAGAAATACCTGATGGGTAAGGACGCTCACGGAGCTGTGCGCCGGCGCGAGAAGATCACGCAGAAGACCCTCGGGCCTTTGAAGCGGATCGGCGAAAAGTTCAAGAGCTTCAGCTTCCTGGACCACACCGTCGAGCCGCTCGCGCAGATCGTGGAACACGTGCTGGGCATCCTGCCGCATGACGGTCCGATCGAAGGCGTACATCTGATGCACGTCTGGACACTCGCCAAGACCCTCTCCAACAGCGCAACCGCACTGGAAGCGGCCCAGCTGGTGATGGACTCGGGTGCTGCAAACCTGGCCTTCGAAACGCTGCTCAGCAGTGCGCCGGAGGTGGTCAGCAGCCCTGCCGAAGAAGTGCGTGGCCCAGCTGCCACGCCGTCGTATGCCGAGGACATCCTGTCCGGGGCTACGCCCACCGCAGACGAGCAACCTGCCGTCGAAGCGGAAACCCAGACCGATGGCTTCCAGCCGGAATACGTCGGTTTGTTCTGACCAACCCTATAACGCCTTGGCCTTCGGGCCGGGGCGTTGGGAGTACACATGACAAACAAGCCCGAAATCGCGATGGTCAAAAAGATCATCGCAGGCTTCGTCTCGCTCCTTCTCGGCCGCAAGGTCGGGTTGGTGTGGGGCGAGCACGCAGGGGTGCTGCCAAACGGCAACATCATGCTGCCGCCGCCCACCACGGGCGATGCAGCGCAGATCGCCGCGCTCACGCGCATGGCGGTCCACGAGGCAGGCCACATCACGCATACCGACCCCGGATGCATGCAGCGCCTGAATGCTGACGAGCTGCTGATCTTCAACCTGCTGGAAGACCCCCGCATGGAGATGGAGCAGCGCAAGCAATTCGCGGGCGCCGCCCTGATCCTGAGCAGGGGTCTGGATGACGCGCTTGACACCATCCTCGGCAAGTTGGAGGTGGAGTCCGAAGAAGGCCGCTCACGCGCGCTGCAGTTGGACATCATTCTGCGAGGCTTCCAGGCGGTCGCACCCCAGGCAGCGATTGCCCAGCGTGCCCAGGCGTTCTACGACCTGAGCGCCAAGGTGATCTCCGAGCATCAACGCAAGGTGATCGATACGGCCTTGGCCGAGTTGCCAAGCCTCAGCACCAGCCTGCAGGCCGAGGAGCTTGCCATTCGCCTGAACCGAGAACTGCGCGAGCAGCCCGAAGAACAGGCGCAGGATCAGTCTCCCTCTGAGTCACCGGCTCAGTCGAACGACCAGCATCCTCAAGAGCAGGCATCGAAGCCAGACCCATCGCTCACGCCTGATGCCGGCGCCGAGCAACAAGACGACAAGCCAGCCGATGACCAAGGTCCTGAGGCTCAACCTGAGCAGGATCAGCAAACGCAGGACCAGCAGCAGGGGGAGAGCGCGTCAAATGCAGAAGCGCAACCTCAACCGGGCGAAGGCCAGGAGGAAGGTGCCGACGACTCCACCGGGAATGAAAGTTCTGCGGGGGAGACCGACAGCGGCACGGACCAGGTCGAAGATGGCAACGATGGGGGTGACACTTCTCAGCCATCGGGACCGGAATCGAGTGGCCAGGAGGCAGGGGACCCTCAACAAGGCGGCAGCCAATCGAATGGCCAAGCCACAACCGAGGAGGACGCGCAAGCTCAATCCGAAGGTGACCAAGGCTCAGCTGGTGATGAGACCGCCGATCGCGGAGAAGCGCAGTCGGGCGAGTCTGCAGACGCCCAGGGCAGCGGCACCGGGGTCCAAGCACCATCGCAGGGTGAAGGCCTTCCTGATGGAGAACCGCAGGCCGTGGATGGTGCGCAACCCGCGCCGCCAACGATGCCGACTTCGAAGTTCGATCTCGGCGACATGCTCCGGGAGGCTTACGAGGCTCACTACGGCAAGCCACAGCAGGCAGACATGGATGAGGAGCTGAGCGAAGCTGACCAGGGCCTGATGGAGGTGATCGAGCGGGCCTTGGAACATGGTGAGGACGGTGTTGCTGACCTCGATACGCTTGTCGAGGCTGCGCTGGCCATGCTTGTCGAAGCCGATCAGGCCCAACAAGCTAGCCAGTACGATTCGCTCTCTGGCGCGCCAGTGCTGGCCACAGTGCCCTGCACAACGAACCCTCTGGACATCCGTCTCGATGGCATGCAGTCCAGGTTGGTTCGCGTTCTGTTACGCGAGCTTCAGGACAGGCGTCGCAGACCTGTCAAGTACGCCCAGGCGGGCGGGCAGGTGGCTGTTAACCGCTTCTGGCGACTGGGCAAGCTCGGAGACACGAAGGTGTTTCGGGTCCGCAAGCCCATCAACGGCGTTGACGCGGCAGTGAAGTTGCTTCTGGATCGCTCAGGCAGCATGAAAGACCGGATCGAGATGGCGGCAAGTGTCACCCTCGCATTCAGTCTGGCCATGCAACGGATCGGCAACGTGACCACTTCGGTTGCGATGTTTCCGGGCACTGACGCGGTGACGGAGAGCCTGCAAAGCTTCGGGCAACCAGCTCAGCAGGCGGTTCGCCGCAGCGAGGAGATCACGGCCACTGGCAGCACCCCAACGGGTCTGGCTGTGATGGCAGAACTTCCTTCCTTGCTTGCACAGAGAAAGGAGAAGCACGTTCTGGTTGTCATCACTGACGACGGCCCGGACGATCCGGAGATCCTGGCGCATGCGCTGGCTGAAGCGGAAAAAAATGGCGTCGACGTCATTGGCGTGGGGATCGGGTGCGACATTCGCGCCTTCGTTACCAACTCAGTGGCTGTCAGCAGCGTGGATCAGCTGCCCGACGCACTGGAAGCTCTGTTTCGCTCGAAGGTCGCTCTGCGACTGGCCGCGTGACATCGCATTCAGCTCCAAGCCTCCCGCTCACGCGGGGGCTTTTTTCAGCGTTCGACATCGAGCCCTGAAGAAAGCCGGTGCGCCTCATGGCGTGGTGGTCCGCATCGATGGACGCATCGGAGGAGGGCCCGGAGAATAGCCATGACTTCGCTTTCGCGACGATCGCAGCTGACTGGCTGCATTCAACCACCCGTTGGGGCCTACGTGTCCCGATGGGGAATGGCGGCCCCATCTGATAAGGAGATTGGGACGTGAATATCAAAGCAGAGGACCTTGTTTATGGTCGCTGGCCGGAGATTCTGTCGGCCGCGGGCATGGACAGCCGGTTCTTCAACCTGAAAAACGGTCCCTGCCCCTTCTGTGGAGGCGCGGACAGGTTTCGCTGGGCGAAGAAGAACGGGGGCTGCTGGGTCTGCAACCAGTGCACCGAGGGGCGTTACGCCAGTGGCTTTCGCATGCTGATGGACCATATGGGGTACCGCAGCTTCCGTGAGGCTGCTGACCATGTGCGCAGCTATTTCGGGGCTGGCGAGCACATCCAGGCCATCGTTCGCGAGGCACGTGCGGCCCGTGGGAACGAAATGTCGCCTGACCAGGCGCAACGCAACCTGCAGCGCATCATGCGGTTCTGGGACGAAGGGCGTTCGATCACCCGCGACGATCCGGTGGACCGCTACCTGCGCCGCCGTGTGCCAGGTCTCGACGTGGAGCCCTACATGCTGCGCTACCACCCCGCATTGGAGTATTGGGCGCCGCCGGAGCAAGAGGGCGGCAAGCCGGTATCACTGGGGAAACACCCTGCGATGCTCGCGCTGGCCCTCGATGTCCACGGAGATCCTGTGCAGCTGCACAAGACCTTCCTGACACCTGCTGGGGAGAAGGCCGCAGTGCCGCTGGCAAAGAAGACGGACTACGGGCTTGGGATCACCTCGTTCGCCATTCGGATGATGGAGCCCTTGGGCGACACGCTGGGGGTGTGCGAGGGGATCGAAACAGGCTTGGCCGCGGTGATGTTGCGCAGAATTCCTGTGTGGCCTTGCCTGAATGGTCCAGCCATGGCGCAGTTCGAGTTGCCAGAGGAGCTCAAGGGCCAGATCCGGCGGCTGGTGATCTTTGCGGATCACGACGAACGAAAGCGGGCGGGGGTTGTCGACGGCGTGCAGAAGTTTCGGCGCCCAGGCAGCTTCTACGCTGAACAGCTGGCACAGCGCGTCCGCAAGGAAGGCGTCAAGGTCTTGGTCATCAAGGCCGCTAGCGAGGGCCAGGACATGGCCAACCAGTGGATCGCTCAGTGCGAGCGGAGCCACAACCACTGAAATTGAGAAAGCCACCAGTCGCAAGACTCGGTGGCTTTTTTCATTGGTGAGCCATTTTCTAGGCCGGCATCCCTCCCAGCAAACCTTTCTAGCCAGCTGGCAAACCTTTCCTCGCCATAGGTCAGTTAGGCTCATTCACGCCGTTGGCCGAGGCATCCCAGCTCGAGGTGCCGATTCGTCACTTCATGGCATGAGAGGGGCCACTGGTTCCTCGTCTGACCGCACGCTCAGCGACTCCACGAAGATCGAAGCAGAACCCATGTCGTCCAACCATCGCCGATCGTGCACCGCACACTCAGTGCCAACCTCGCAGCGGCGCCCCTCAGGAAATGATGAGGAACGCCTCGCCGTCCTGGGGGATGTTCTTGGGTGCCTTGAGCACCGTGATGACCTGGGAGAAATGGTGCATCCCGTCGCCCAGGTCGCTGGTCTGAAAGTCCGAGTCGCGGTTTTCAGCTTTTGCGATGGTGGGTTTCAAGGTGGTTGTCGTCTTGCCATCGAAGCTCTTAAAGGTCGCTCGAAGCGGGCTTTGGGCCGCGCACCGATGGAGGGAAAACCCGGTGTTGTTGCCCAGCAGGTAGAGCTGTTCCTTGCGCACCCCCATGGGCATGAAGGGGACCTCCATCACGATCAAGTAGTCGCCTCCCCGGATGCCGAAACCCATTTCCCCTCGCGAGCGGAAGTAGAGCAGCTGGTCATCCATGGCGACCGAACCGCCTGCGATGTCTTCCGGCAGCGCGACCGCGATGTCCTCACCTGGTCCGATTGAGTGGACGACTTTCGTCGACGCGGGGAAACTCGCTTCACTGACTTCAAGGAACCATGTTATCGGCTTCTGGAGGTGCGAACTTATGGCTGACAGCAGTTGTAGGTCCGGGATGGCGTCCCCGTTTAGCAGGGCAAGGGCTTCGCTCTCGTGGATGCCTATTTGCGCAGCAAATGTGCGACTTCTGTCACGAAGGAGCGGGGAATAGCCCAGGCTGTCGAGTGAAGCGCGCAGCCGAGCCCTAAATCGCCGAGAAAGTTCGTCGATAGGGCTTAATTCAGGGCTTGACATGCGTTCTCGCCGTGGTTTGATAGGTGAATGAAACCCCCACAAGGGGTTCCCATTCTTGGGGGACATGCAGGAAGTATCGAATAGTTCCTGTTTGCATGTAACGACCGATCTTGATGATCGTCAAGGGGATAGTGAAAACAATGTTGCTGACGCATATCGAATCTCAAGTTCTCGCCAACGCCGGGCAGACCAACTGGGCCCGAACTCTCCAGACTCAGCAAGCTCAGATCCACCAGCTCCCCAACTACGTGCGCTCGATCCGCACGGAAAACCTCAAAGCACTCTCGCGCCGCTGGAACCTCGCTCGTAGCACGGAGTTGATCGACTCCCGTGTGCTCTCCCGGTGGTTTCCGGGGCAACGCGGCCTCCTCGAAATGCTGGCCGTCATGAGCGAAGAGGAGGTCGCAAGGGTCGCCGCCTGCAATTCGCCCATCTTCAGCCTCACCCTCCACGAGGGCATCAACCCTGCAACCTCTGCATCGCTGGGTCAACCAGGCGAATTCGAGGCTGCCAACCGCCACGAAGCCTTCATGGCGCTGATGACCCGCCGCGAAAACGTGATCGAATGCACTGACCAGGCAAGCGTGCAATACGACTTGTCGTCCGCCGACGTGAAGGTCCTCTCCAAGTACGAATCCCACGAGTTATGGGACCTGTCGGCAAACCCTTCCCTGGTGCTGCAGCCGGTGGCCAGTGACCAATGGTTCATGGTAGCTGCTGTCCGAGACTTGACCGTCGCGCAGCGCACGCTCTATTTGGGCATGTCCAAGCGCCCTAAAGCCAGCATCCACTAAAAAAATCGATCCAGGGATTCCTCCATGACCACTTTCCTTTCTCCAGCGATCGGCACCACTGGCAACCGTAGGGTGCTCTTTGATGACCCCTTGTGGGACGAGCGTTTCGAGGTGCTGATCACGTTGACGACGCGCACGCGCTTGATCAGGGAATTGATGGGCACTGATGTTAGCGAGCAACGCATCAAGGAAGAAATGGACCGTCGCCTTCTCGGGCGTGAAGGCGGTAAGGTAATGCGACCGCGTGGCGCTGGGCAGTCTCCAGCCTCCAAGGCGTTCCTCGAGAGCGGCGCCGAACGATTCGATGCCGCCTACCTGGTGGGCCTGCACTTCGGAGGGCGCGGCAACGGTGAATACAGCGAGGCTGAGACCAACTACGCCCGCAACGTCGACAAGCTGATCCACGTGTACTCCAAGTACCGCGCCGACGCTCCGCCCAATGGTGACACCCACCGCATCTCGTTCGAGGTCTATCACCTGCTGATCAACGGGATCAAGTCTGGTGACATCGACATGAAGACCTGCAGCGTCTGCAACACCAAGCACCCGGTGCCTCGCCGGCATGAAGGTCTGGCCCAGTGTCCTGCGTGCGCTACCCAGGATCTGGCTGTCAGTCAGGTCAAGCGTGAGATGGACGCCCGGCTCGCTGCATACCGCGCATCACGCAATCAGTTGGCCAAGTTCGGTTGAGAGGGGCTGTATCGGGGTGAAACCCCCAAGTTGGCCGGGGTAGGCCAACGAGCATCGGTGGAAAACTACCCCAATGCTTCAAAGATGGCTCTCTGTTCTGCGCCGTTCCCAACCCGGGGCCACCGGCCCGGCTACCCCCAAGTCTGACCCGTCTCCCCCGGCGAGTCAGGGGGTGGCCGCCTCAGCAGCTCAACCCCCCGCGTACCCCCCCGTCGATCAAGGCCTGCCCGTCAGCACTCCTGAGGGGCTCCTGGCTGCCAACGCGCAGCTGATCGATCGCCTGCGTCTGCATGCCGCAACGGATGTTGATACGTTCCGAGAGCGCTTCGAACTCCCTCTCCTCAATCTCGCCGAGCAGATCAACGCATTGCCTGCCACCTCAAGTGGCTTGTTTGCAGGGGAGGGGGGCTTGTTCCGCGCTTCCCTGGAGATGGCCTTCTTCAGCTTTCAGGCCGCAGACGGGCGCATCTTCACTGGAACCGAAACGGTTGAGCGCCGCCACTCGCTGGAAGGCCGGTGGCGCTACGTCTGTTTCCTCGCGGGGATGTTCTACCCCTTGGGCACAAGCTTGGACACGATCATCGTGACCAGCAGCGCCGGCGGCGTCTGGCGACGGCACTTCGGCAGTCTCACCTCTTGGGCCCAGCAGAACGAGGTCACTCGCATCTTCGCGGCATGGCCCAACGTGGACGAGAACCAGCAGCAGATCGGTCCAAGCAGCCACATCGCATCGCTCATCGCCACAGTCGCCGGTGCAAAAAACCTGCAGTGGCTGGAAGATGGCTCTTCCGAACTGGTGAAGGCGGTGTATGAAATCAGCTCGGGGCATACGACCTCGGCGCGGAACTGCAAAGACGTGGTGGTCAGCATGTGGGAGCGCATCGCGCGTAGGGAAGAAGCCCGGCGCCCGCAGGCTTTCGGCCGCCAGGTCGTGGGCACACACCTCGGGCCCTACCTGGTGGGCGCCATCCGGAGCTTGCTCGGCACGCCTGCTTGGAAGCTCAACGGGGAACGGGTGAAGGCAGACAGCAGTGGCCTCTACCTGCTCTGGCCTCAGGCGATTGAGGACCTTGCAGCATTCGGGGTGAAACAGGGCTACCAGGGGTGGCCATCCACAGCGGGGACGATTGCCGAGCTCCTGCGTGCATCGCAGGTGGTCATCAGCACGGGCGAGGACCTGGGAATGGTCGATGTCGTCGCCGATGACGGAGAGATCGTCAAAGCGCTCAAGGTGAAGAACCCGCTTTCCGTCCTTGAGGACTTCGATCCAGAGACCTTCGCCGGCCAGTCTCCAAAGACGCTTGAGGCGGTGATTGCAGCGGATCCACTTGCGGCCGCGGAAGCGAAGGCCGAATCAACTCAGGCTCCAGGGCGCAAGCGCAACAAGGAAGCGCCAGCAGCCGTAGCGAAAGAAGCAGTCGAGCGTGTTTCCTCTGCGCTGGAGCCAGTCAATGAAACCCTGGTTGTGCAGGAAGAACATCCGCAAGTGCAACCTGAGCTGGTTCAGTTGCCGGTTATCGAGCGTGCCCGCGCAGAAGTTGCTTCTGAGGTTGCCGATACGACCCCGGCTGCAGCTGTGACCGAGGCCAGCCAACCCGACACCTCCGCGATCCGTGAGGCTGCAGAGGTTCGATTCAGTGATCTGGTGCCTCAGGAAGTCCAAAAGGACATCAGGAAGCGATTGCACGTCGAGTTGCTGGGAAAGGTCATCAAGGCATGGCGTGATCGCGGCGAGAACAGCAAGACCATGCGTATGACGGACAACGGGGCCGCAATCAGCGTGGTCTTTCTCGGCACCATCGTGCGCGATGTGGCCAGCTGGGTCGGCGAGATGGCAGCGGCAGGGCTCATCTACAGCCCACCCTCAACGCCGGGTTTGAAGATCAACAAGGTGTCCATCCCTGAGGGCGCTCCGCCCAAAGAGGCGGTCATCCTCTCACGCTTTGCCGTGAAGAAGCTGGGGCTTTGAGATGGCAGAAAAGAAGCGGTTTGAACAGCTCTTGCGCCCAGTCTATGAGGCCCGCGCAGCAGTCGCCTGGGCGTTCGCGTGCATCTGGATGGCGGGCGTGAGCATTGCACTGGAGGCGCCGAAGCTGGCTCTGGTGGCTTGTGCTCTGCTGGCCTTGAGCATGGCAGGCCTGCGTTTCATGTCGGCAAACCGTCTTTTGAAATACAAGATGTCCCTGCTTGGCTTGCCTACAGTGATCATGCCGGCCACGCGGCTGAAGAACTCCATGGGCAAGCTGGGAAACAACCTGTGGCTGGGTTGGGGCTACCGCTGGGAGCCTAGGCACACCCAGCGCTCTTACGAAATCATGAAGCGCGACCTGGAGGACGTGTATCCGCCTTCCTGGTGGTTGAAGTGGCGTGGCGACAAACGTGACCCGCTCCAGTCCAAGGGCTTGCCGTGGATTCACGGACTCGACATGGGCGAAACCGATGTGATCCTGCCCTTCGATTCCCTCAAGGGCCACTGCGCCATCATCGCTACCACCGGAGCCATCAAAACCCGCCTTGCCGCGCTGGTGATCTTCCAGCTGGCCATGCGCGGCGACTGCGTCATCGTCATCGACCCAAAGGGTGACAAGGACTTGCGCGAGATCTGCCGTCAAGCTGCCATTCTGTCGGGCAAGCCAGAGCGCTTCCTGATGTTGCATCCGGCATTCGCCAGCGAATCGGTGCGGCTGGACCTGATCAAGAACTGGGACCGGGTGTCGCAGGTGGCATCGCGCATCACCATGGTGCTCGACAGCCAGGAATCGGACAACTTCAAAGAGTTCTGTTGGATGGCCGTGCACCGGATCACCAACGCCATGAAGTATGTCGGCCGTCGCGTGTCGATCTACACACTCAAGACAGCCATGGAGTCACGGACGGCCGTCGAGGCGCTGACCACTCAAGCGCTCAAGAAGTTCTTCGAGGAAGACTGCGTGCAGCTGCACGAGGCCTTGGAGAAGCAGCTCAACGCGCAGGCATCCGCCGGCGGCAAGCCGCAAAAGGGCGGGGTGGAAACCTCGTCGCCCGAACTGGCTGCCATGATCAAGGTGTTCCAGGAAGCCGTGCCTGAGGATGAGGACCAGGCGCGCATCACCGGCCTTCCCGTCAAGCCCGAGGAACTGCGTGGCCTGATCGCCATTCTGGAAGCCAACCGGGAGTGGTTCGGAAAGATGATCGTCTCGATCACCCCAATGCTGACGAAGCTGACCACCGATGACCTCAAGGGGCTGCTCTCGCCGGACTATGACGACATCAACGACAAGCGTCCCATCATGGACGGTAAGCGCATCGTCGAAGGCAACCACATCCTGTACATCGGAACCGATACGCTGGCCGACGAATCGGTGGGCAGGGCGATCTCAACAATGGCACTGGCCGAACTCTCTGCCGTGGCTGCCGAGATCTACAACCACGGTACCGCGGCCGACACCGGTGAGGAGCCCAGGCGCGTGCACGTCGTGATTGATGAATGGGGCGATGCGGTGTGCGCGCCGGTCATCCAGCAGGCGAACAAAGGCCGTGGCGCTGGCTTCTTCATCTGGGCCTTGGGCCAGACGTTCAGTGACCTCGTGGACAAGTTCCAAGGCAACACCGCACGCGCCAAACGCTTCATCGGGAACATGAACAACATGATCGTCGGCGCGACCCAAGATCCCGACACGATGGCGCTCATAACTGAGAAATTGGGCGAAACAACCATAACTGTCCGGGGGCAATCAACGGGTATTGGGTCGAAGACCGAGGACGTTGGGCTGGAATTCTCGGCAAACTCGAGCACATCGATATCGGAGAAGGACAAGGAGATTTTTCCTCGATCACTGCTACCCAGTCTGCCGGACCTGCACTACATCGGGTTCTTCAACCGGGGCGAGCTGGTGAAGGGGCGAATCCCGGTCATTGTCGAAGACAAGAAGTACCACAAAAAATGACCACTATCGTCACGCTGAACTCTGCCCGCGCCCGACTCGCCAAGCAAGACCTTGGCAGCGATGGCACTGCGTTTTGGCCCATCAGCGATCTGCACCAGTCCAATGAGGACGAGTGGATCAACGAGGCCATTCGTGAGATGCCACATGAGGGCTTTGCACGCTCCATCTGGGCGCACCACCCTAACCTGAAAGAGGCAACCCAGAAGCTCGCGGCATACATCGGTCCGCGGTGGCCTGCGAGGGATGGCGGTGCGTTGCTCGCGCTTTGCATTCAGGAAGCCTGCATTCGCTGGCAGACCTCTGTCCAGAACGGTGAGGCGTTTCTTGGTCGCGTTGTGGGCGTGTACCTCTACGGTCTGACCGAACACGCTGCTGACGTGGCTCGCCTGACCATCACCGGGGTTGACGAGACGGGCGCAACCCATCGCTGGACGCCTTTCTCGGAGCCGCTTAAAGGTTGGGCCAGTCGGCTACGCATCGACACGGTGTGTGCCGAGCTCGCCTCTCCTGCGCCAAGCGAAGTCGTGATCGCCGGAATCCGCACGCACATGATCACGCATCTATCCAGCCCGGTCGATACAGGCTATCTCATCAAACACGCAGCCAACGGCTGATCCGGGCCAGACGCAATGAAGAACTCCCAGCATCTCGGCTTCTGGTTCCTGTTGGCGTTCCTAGGCTTCATGCTTTCGCCACTGCTCCGCAGCGGGGAAAGCATGGAGCGCTTTGTCGTCGGAGAGATCGAGCAGACCAGGGCGGCAATGGGAGACAGAGCAGCAGACCTGGTGGTCGGATTCGCCAACGGGATATTCGAGAACACCCCCCTCACGGCAGTGGCTGTCGCTGCCAAGACAGCCAAACTCACCGATGACGAGAAGCGGCTGAGCAGCAAGGTGGCTGGCGTGGGTGGGGCGGTGATGGGCAACATGTTCAACAGCTACATGCAGGGGCTGGTGTTGCAGTCATTCATCGTGGCCATGCGTCTGGCCATCGTGTTGATCTGGCTTGCGTTCCTCGCACCCCTTTTCATCGCGTCGGTATACGACGGTCTGATGCAGCGCAACGTCAAGATGTCCGAGTTCGGTTCCCTGCGACCAGCCACGTTCACCATCGCCGGCATGGTGGTGATTCCAGTCATTGCTCTCCCGGTGATCTATCTCGTTCTGCCCTTCACGATGTCGCCGCTGCTCGCGCCAGCGTGGGCTGCGTTGGTGGCGCTGCCACTTTCGATTCTTGTGTCGAACTCGCAGCCAATCTTCGGCAGATAAGTGGCCGTTCCCCCCGATATCGGGGGATGTTTGCAGTGTTGAGCAGGGGAGTTGATGGGGCTTGCGGCCCAAGAATCCTTGCATGCAAACAGGAATCTCCGCAGGCCCCGAATCTCGTGTTGCACGCGGTGGCTACAGCCAAAGCGTTCTCAACCAGATCAAGGACACGCTCCATGTTCTCCGGCCCTACTTCGATGACGAAGAGGTCAACGAGATCATGGTCAATGGTCCCGATGATGTCTTCATCTCCAAGCGCGGCCAAGAAAAGCGAGTTCCCATCTCGCTGAGCGGCGGGACCATACGCACCGCCATCACTCTCATCGCCTCCACGGTTGCAAAAGAGGTTGGCGAGAAGTCCAACAACCGCATCTTGTCGGCACCACTCCCCGGCTTCCGAATCGAGGCCATCCTGCCTCCAGTTGCCGTCAAGGGCCCCTCCATGTGTATCCGACGCCATGCCGCGCGGGTTTTCACGATCGAGGAGTACATCGCCTCTGGGACGATCTCAGAGCGTTACGCCCAGCTGCTTGCCGACGCCATCGCAGCCCGCCAGACGTTCCTGGTGGTCGGGGGCACGGCGTCCGGCAAGACAACGCTGCTCAACACGGCACTGTCCATGATGCCCAAGGACGAGCGCTTGTTCGTGATCGAGAACGTCCACGAACTGCAGATCGCATCCGACAACCACGTTCTCATCGAGTGCGACGAGGACCAAGGTGTCACGCCGCGCAAGGCCGTCAGAACCGCAATGCGCTACGCACCCAAGCGGGTAGTGCTCGGTGAGCTTCGCGGTCCCGAGGCCTACGACTGGCTGGATGCGGCCAACACCGGCCATCCGGGATCTGCCGCAACGATCCATGCAAACAGCGCCCCCAAGGCTCTGCCGCGCCTCGAGAACTTGCTCTTGATGGCAAACATGGGCGTGCCCTACGACCCATTGCGCGCCGCCATCGGAGAGACCGTTGACTGGATGTTCTTCATCTACCGCGACGGGTCCAAGCGCACTGTCTCCCAGGTCAGCCGCCTGCACGGTTTCGACCGAGTCAAGGGGGATTACGACATCGAGAACCTCTAGATCCCCAACCCCCAGCCCTCAATCGTTTTTTAACCAGGAGAGTCAAACCATGAACTTTGCAAAGTCCCATTTCGCCGCTGCATCGCAGTTTGCTGGCACCCCAGCCAACCCAGCCCACGCTCCCATTCTGGTCGCGGTGCTGATGCTCATGTTGGCGCTGTTCACGCCCACCGCAGCATTCGCCCAGATCCAAGTGCCCTTCATCCAGGACTTCGGCTGCAGTGTTGTCCAGTGGCTCAAGGGCCCCCTGGCGATCGTGGTGTTCGTCATCGTGGTGGTGGTCACCCTGGTTTTCGGAATGATCACCAAGATGGACTGGGGAAAGATCATCACCGTCTGCATCCTGTTCGGTGTGCTTCTCGGCATGGGCTCGATCCTGTCCAACAGTGGCTACATCAACAACATCGCCGGCATGGGCGCGTGTCTGCAGTAAGCCGTGGCATCACGCACAAGTCCGTTCCACATTTCCCTCCACCGGCCCAAGTTGATCATGGGCGTGGAGAAGGGGAGTTTCGCGTTCATCACCTTCATCGGGGTGTTCGCGTTGGTGGCCAAGGCCTACTGGTCGTTCCCCATCCTTGTGCTCGCCTACTTCATCGCGCGGTGGGTGACCAAAAAGGACGACCAGTACGTAGGCATTTTGTTGAGGTACCTCAACGAAGACCACGTGTACGACGCAACGCCCAGGCCAGATGACTTCAACCGCCGTCCGCGAGGTTGGGGTAAGGGCTTGCCGCGTTGATCCAAACAGAGGCGCGGCATGACCGCGCTTCCCGTTTACCACCCACCACCTGATCGATCTCATGCTGTCATTCGAAGACCTTTTCACAAAACCGCGCCGGGCAGCCAAGAGCTTTGCAGAACTGCTGCCCTGGTTCGGCCAAGTGACCCCGGGGCTCGTTCTGTGTCAGGACGGGTCGTTGCTCGCGGGTTTCACCTTCGCCGGCGAGGATGTCGAGGGGAAGGAAGACTTCGAGGTCGATCAGCGAATCAACCAGCTGCAGACGGCCCTTCGATCACTCAACGACCGTGTCACCCTCTGGAGCGTCCAAGAGCGTCGTTTCACTGACGGCTTCCCCTTTGGTGAGTTCAGCAACCCCATCTCGCAGTTGATCGACCAGCAGTGGGGCGCATCCTGCAAGGTGCGCCGCAATGCCACCATCACCCAGCGCCTCTTCCTCTCCTACAACTTCCCGAACAAGTCCGAACGCCTCTTCGAGGCACTTACGGCCGAGCTGCAGGAGCACGAAGGCAACCTATTCAAGGCTGCAAGTGGCCTGATCCGTCGGCGCTTGTCGGAGAAGGGGGCCATTGCGCAGGTGCGCGGCCAGCTGGCCGAAATGGCTTCCGAATTCGAAAAGGTCATCGCCTCATTCGCCGGCGTCGTGGAAACAAACCTCGGTTTCCGCAGGCTCGAAGGGGACGAGTTCCTGGGTGAGCTCTATGCCCGCGCAAACCTTGCTTCTCCGCGCGGTCCGGTGGCCGTGCCAGAAGGCATGCCCTACCTCAACACCATGCTGGCCACTGACAGCATCGAGCGCCAGCACGACCTTCTCAAATTCAAGGGCGTGACCAAAACCAGCTACGTAGCAGCCCTGTCAGATCTTCCTGCCTGCGGTGAAGTCCTCGGTTCACGAGCAGGCGGCATTGTTCCGCTCGGTCTTCGGAACCACAGACGCCCAGATGCAGCTGCTGGCAAGTGCCATCCCGAAGCGGGATTACCTGCTGGTTCGCCCCACCGTCACGCGACTGGTCAACACCCAGATGCCTGAGGCTCTGCTCGCCATCAACGAGGGAACAACTCAGGAGGTAAAGCGTGAAGCCCTGATGCGGTACGCCGCATCCGGTGAGCCCAACTGGGAAATGAAGTTCATGAAGGAGGTTCTCAATGTCAAATGCTAAGCGCTCTCTGATGGCGGTCTACGTCACGATACTCGTAGCCCTCGTGCCCGTCGTCCATGCAGGCGGTGGCGGTATCTCAGGAGGATCGACCGAGTGGACGCAGGTTGCGAACAATGCAGAGCTCGTCAAGGTTGCAGTGGACGGTGCGCAAACTGCGAAGACCACGGTGGATAAATATATCCTCCAGTACAAGCAGTACGAGAACGAGCTGGCGAATCTGCAGAAGTTCGCCCAGCTTCCCCAGAACATTCAACATGGCGTCCGATCGCTCGATGATTTGAGGGCCTACAAGGCAAGGCTCGAGCGATTGCACGGCTCCTTGTCGGAGCAACAAAGGATGTTTGAAAAACGCTTCACCGAAGCGCGGCTCAGCGGTGGCACCTGGGAAGACTATGTCAACCAGGTGAACAGGGATGCGAACAACAAGAACCAGAGAGCGATCAGCCGCCTCGAGTACGAGCAAAGCGTCATGAGTCAGGTCGAGTCTGACTACGCCTCCGCTCGTGCGCTGGAGCCCAAGATTCAGGAGTCTGTGGGTGCTCAGCAGTCGCTTCAGCTGATGAACTCGCAAATGAACCGGTTGGTGCTTCAGAACGCGAAGCTTACCGAGGTCATGGTCGCCTCCATGAGTGAGCAAACCATGGATAACGCTAAGGCTGCCGAAAAAGACAATGCTGATCTGCGTGCCAGGGAGGCGATCCGTGCTCGTCAGAAGGCGATCAACGAAAGCCTCGAACGGAATGCGAAATCACTTCGCTGATCACTTCCGAACGCACCGACATTGGAAATGCTATGACCGGCTCAGCTAATCAAATTTTCGCGTTCTGGACAGGCTACATTGTTGAGCAGGCCATTTGTTGGTTGCTTGGAGCGAAGCAGCGTTTGGCCCGCCCCAGAAATGTGCTGATGCTCCTCCTGGTGGCGTCGGCGTTCGCATCCACTTTTGTCGACGCGCAGCCTGCAGCTGCATCAGGACTTGATGCGGGGAGCATCGTGCCCAGGATCTCGGAAGCGGTGGATTCTGCCCTTAACCGGCTTGGTGAAGGCACCCTCAACGGTATGGGGGCGACGATCTCTGCATTCTTTCTTGTGGCGCTGATGGTGTGGACCTCACTGAAGACCATGGCTGGTGGCAAGGGTCTGGGCGATTTGATCGGCGAGTGGGTGCCGATCTGGGTGTCATTTGCCTTCGTCTACGCGTTTCTGAATCAGGCGGGTGCTGCTGCCATCACGGGAACGATGGATGCAATCGCTACCGCTATCGGCGGCGCGAATATGAGCACCTTGAGTTCAGCAATCGACGTTGTAGCTCGGCCGGTGTTGAGTGCCATCTTGGAAGTTTCCAACATGCCTCTGGTATCGGACGCCGAGTTATTTAGTCCTGGGACTTGGGTGCCAGCGTTGGCAGCCAACCTTGGCACGCTCATCACCAAGCTGATCACGGTCGTGTTTCTGTTGGTTGCAGCTGTTGCAGGCATGGCTACCGTCATCATGTCGTTCATATCCCTGAAGCTTGTGCTGTTCCTGGCGCCAGTCATGGTTCCGTTCATCATGTTCAAGCCCATGACCTGGCTGTTCGATTCGTGGCTCAAGTTTCTTCTCGGGGCCTGCATGATGAAGATCGTTCTGGCTTTCATGCTTCTGGCTGCACAGGCCATCCTAGGAGCTATGGCGTTGGTCCAGGCGGAGATGGCAGCCGCTGCTGCAAACGTCGATCCCACTGCGGCCGCGGTTGCTGACCTGTTCGTGCACGCAATGATGATGATCTTCGCTCTTCTGAGCACACTTCTTTTGCTTCAGGTACCAGCGATCTCTACTGGCCTGCTGTCTGGTAGTGCCGGTGGCGGTGGGTTCAGTGGCATCAGGGGTCTGACGCAGTCCCCATCCGGTCGAATCACCTCAAGCTCTGTGTCTGCGCCAGCTGGTGCTGCAGGACAGGCTAGCTGGGGCGGGTTGAAGGGAGGTGTGAAAGCCTTGGAAGGTGCCAGTTCGGGAAGCAAGGCAGGGAAGCTGCTTCAGTACAGCGACCCAGGTGATCGCACTGGCATCCAAGGCAAGGCCTATCAAGCCGCATACAACCGCGCCCGAGCGAGTACCCATGGACCAATGGTTCCCAAAGGGCGCTGATAGAGAGCACGGTCAGGTCTCTTGATCTCCTTCGTTTAGCTGGTACGCTGAAAAAAGTGAAAGGTTACCAGTTCGTCCTGAAGTCGACTTCCGATGGCAAGAAGTGGTACCAGCGCGTTTCCTGGGTCTATTCCAGTCAGGTCGTGCTGGAGTTTGACCCAGCTGCTGCTTCCGAGGCTGAAGACGCTGCCTCGAAGGGCACCGTCACCAACCAAGCCCCTTCTGCCTCCGCAACGAGCGGTCGACCCGAGGGCCCAGCTGGAATGAATCCTGAAGCCATGCGATTCAGTTATCGCATCGAGGGTGACGCGAAATTCAGGCCAGAGATCGTCTTCGATGACGGCCGTTTCACCTACTTCCGCATGCCCGCTGATCTCCAGGAGCAGCCGGCGCTTTTCGCTGTGATCGAGGGCACCGAGTTCAGCCTTGTGAACTACACGGTCAACGGCAACTTCATCGTCGCTCAGCGTCTCCTCGACACCGCTGTGCTCAAGCTGGGCAAACCTGAGGTACGCGTGACTCGGGTTGAAGAAAAGCGCAACTGGCTTGGCCAGGTGGTCAGGGACTGATATGGGACTGTCAAAAGAATCTCTGATTGCGCCCGAGGAGCCCAAACCGGGCATCCCCCTCAAGAAATCAACCCTGGCTGTCCTTGCCGTTGCAGTGTTAGCTCTTGGCGTGGTTTCTTCGATCATGTTCACCAGCGGTCCCCAGCAACCCGCGGATCTTCTGCAGGCGCAGAAAAGTGCGCCTGCCGCCCAGGTGGTCGGAAAGCCTCAGTCCATCGATGAGGAGAGGGCGAAGGTCGAAGCTTCGCCATCGCCAATCCCACCCTCCGTTCAGCGGCCAGACAGCAGTGCTGGGCTATATGAGAAGCCGTTGGCCAGCCTGGAGGGCAACAAGGTGTCTCCGGTGGTGGCTGCGAATAGGGGCGCCCCCCAAGAGTCGCAGGAAGCTCTCATCGACGCTGAGCGCGAAGCTCAGGTACGGGATCAACTGGGAGATGGTCTACGAGAACATCGGCAGAAGCATCGGTGTGAGTCTCGAAAACCTTGCAGAACCCGTGATCGGCGGCACCAATCTCGCGCTGCGGGTTCTTCCTGGTGCCAGTATGTTCGGCGGCTCCAGCGCCGTGATTCAGGCGTTGTCGAAGCAGGGGCGCGTTTCCCAGGTCACCTCAGCCTCGCTGGTCACCATCAACAACCAGCCTGCGCCAATTCAGGTTGGCCGCCAAACCGCCTACCTCGCCTCCAGCACGACCACCATCGGCACCGGCGGTGCAGGCAACACCGTGACGCTGCAGCCAGGTCAAGTCACCACTGGCTTCAGCATGAACATGCTGCCCCACATCCTCGACAGCAATCGGCTGATGCTCCAGTACTCTGGAGACATCTCCACGCTGACGCGTCTCTCGACGGTTGTCTCCGGTGACTCGTCGATCCAGACGCCCGAGATTGACACTCGCAACTTCATGCAGCGCACCTTCCTCAACAGCGGGGAAACGCTCGTGGTGACAGGTTTCGAGCAGTTCGCACTGAACGGAGACACCCAGGGCGTCGGCAGTCCCGAGAACCTCGCCCTTGGAGGCCGTCTGACTTCCAGGGACACCAAGACAGTCCTGGTCGTCCTGATTCAACCCGTCGTGTCAGGTAACCTCTGATGTCCACGCCCGAGATCGTCGCGATCGGTGGTGCTCAGCTCGTCGTTGGGCTGATGTGGCAACCCCTTTCGGGGTCAAACGCTGGCGAGCGACAAACCGAAGTCAAAGGCTTTGGCAAGGAGCTCGACCTCAACCTTCAGGTGATGCACCGGGAAAACCTGTGCGTCGGCCTCGCCAAGGGTTCGTCCAGCATCAAGGTCGGTGCTGTGTCGCTGGCAGCGGCGATGTCCGAGAAGCTGCATGCCTTGTACGGCGCCAGAGATTTCATCCTGGTCGCCGAACTTGAAGGCGGGCAGTGGTACTACCTCGCTCAGAAGGACGGGGTGATCTTCCCCGACGGTGATCAGCTTTACACCTCGGAGGATCTGGCCAAGAGCCGCTTCTTCGAGGACTCCAGTCTCGCCGACTGGGGCCAGATCGTTGTTCCCGCCCATTGGGGCGTTGCTGGCTCTCTTGACGCCCCTGCGCTTGAAGAGGTTCTGCCTTTCAAGGGCAAGAGCAAAGCAAAGCTCAATGCACCCAAGCAGTGGAAGCTAGCTGCGATCAGCGTCAGCCCTGCACAGTTGCTTCGTGAGCACGCAGGCTCTCTGGTGATCATCCTCGCAGCCATCGGCACCATCGTCATTGGAATGGACCAGCTCAAGGCATGGCAGCAGAAGAAGGCAATCGCTGAGGCCGCTCGTGTGGCTGCGGAGATTGCTGCTACCCAGGAAAAGGAACTTCCCCGGCCGCGCCCGTGGGGTGAGATCCCTCATGCGTCGGACCTCATGAGCGCATGCCTCCGGACGGTGGGCAGCGTACAGCTGTTCCCTGGCAACTGGGACCTGCTCAGTGTTCATTGCGGCGGTGGGGTGATGACGGCTTCTTGGAAGCCGCGCCCCTACGGCTGGATCGAACACCTGAAGCAGGTGGTACCGGATGTGGTCATCGCCGTTGACGGAAGCCTCGCTTCGACCACCAAGCCGTTGCCTGCAATGCGTACGCCCACAGACGAAGACGTTTTCACGGCGAACGAACGGATGGTGGCCATGTACGCAGCGGCTCAACGCTACGGCGTCAAGTTCACGGCAACCCCCCCGATTACCAACACGGCACAGGCGTTGCCTGGTCAGGGCGCTGCGCCTGCCGCGGAGCTGCTATGGGAGGAAATGGGCTGGAAGGCTGAGGGCATAACTTTGCCCGAAGTCGTTATCCAAGCCCTGGATGGCAACGGCTTCCGCCTCAGCGCGATGCACGCGCAGTGGCGTGACGGTCAATTCGTTTGGACGATGGAAGGATCTCAATATGTTCGCAAGTGATTTTTTGCGCTCAGCTGTTGCTGTGGCCGCGCTTTTCCTGGTTGCATCGCCCGCGACGGCTCAGGGCAGTCCGAACGGCGCCGCTGCAGTTCCCCCTGATCTGACCCAGGGTGTGCCGCAGCGCCCCGTGTTGCCATCAGCTCCCGCTGCCGCTGTCGCTCCTTCGGCACCCGCCGTCGCTCCTGCGCCTGCAACTCCCCCAGCCATGCGCAACAGCGTGTCTGCCAGTGAGATCGCCCTCATCAACGAACGTATGAGCGTCATGCAAGCGACCCTGGCAGAGCTTGAGCTCCAAGTGAAGATGGCCACGAAGCGGGACGAGCTGCGAAAGCTCAACTCCGGCCCGATCGCCGCCGACGATGGCTTCACGCCCACAGTGGTCGAAATTGGCGGTATGGACGGCAAGCTTACGGCCAGTCTGATGGTGCAGGGCGGTAACGTCCAGGCCGTCCGCGTGGGTGACCGTGTCGGCGGATGGCAGATCAAGGAGATCACCATCGACTCTCTGACGCTGGTCAAGGGCAAAGAAAGCAAACGCCTCCCCTTCGGCACATCCGTTGCGCAGCCGCAGACGGGGACATCGCCCATGCCAGGTTCGCCCATCCAGCCTCCGGCTCCGTTCCTTCGCTGAGAAGAACGCAAAGACTAGACCCGCGACAAGAATCGGAGTGAACCTGAGATGAAAGTGCTTACGGCCAAAGGTGGGGAGATCGCAATCTCCGACGATCTCAGGGCAATCGTTGCCCTGCTGGACGATGGTCGTTTGATGGTGTCGAAGTCGCACGCGTTCAACCCCCACGTTCGGGGCTTCATGGGCCGCCTTACCCACCTCAAGCGTGAGTACACGGTCCACCAGTGTGACCTCGCGGTGATCGCAAGCTTCTACGAGAACTCCGCGACGTCGGAGTCGCACTCCAACATGCAGGTGACAGCGAAGCAGCTGTTCGACCGTGCTGTGGAGGCCCGCGCCTCGGACATCCATATTCGCGTCAGTTCGCGCACCCGTACGCAGATTCTCTTTCGCATTCACAACGATCTGACATTCATCGAAGAGCACACCTTCGATTTCGGCGATCAGCTGTGCACGACCATTTTTCAGGCGATGGCGGACGTGTCAGATGCAACCTTCGAGAAGATGTCGCGTCAGGATGCCCGCATCTCCGAGAAGGGGAAGATCCCGGCGAACGTGGACGGTATTCGTATCGCAACGTCTCCCCAGGTTGACGGATACATCGTCGTCCTGCGACTTCTCTACAACGACGCATCGAAAGACCTCGACCTCGGCCGTCTTGGGTTTGATCCCGTTCAGTCTGCGGCCGTTGAGACCCTCAAGAAGAAGCCGACCGGTGTGGTGCTGATCGGTGGACCGACGGGTTCAGGTAAGTCCACAACGCTGCAGCGCGTGCTCAGTTCGGTCATTGCTGACTGCCATGGACGAAAGCATGTCATCACAGTCGAAGATCCGCCTGAGTACCCCATCGTTGGTGCGGTCCAGACCCCAGTCACCAACATGGATTCGGAAGAAGACCGTTCTCGTGAGTATCAGAAGGCGATCAAGGCAGCGATGCGCCTCGATCCCGACATCATCATGTTGTCCGAGATCCGCGACAACCCTACAGGGCGTCTTGCCATTCAAGCCGCCATGACTGGCCACCAGGTGTGGACCACGGTTCATGCGAACAACTCGCTGGGCATCATCGATCGCCTGACCGAGCTCGGGGTGAGCAAAGGATTGATTACCGATCCGACCATCGTTTCTGGTCTTGTCTGCCAGCGCCTCGTGAAGCAGCTGTGCCCGCATTGCCGGCGCCCGCTGGCCGATCACATCCACGAATTCGAGCCCCGCACTCAGGAGCGTTTCATGCGTGTCCTCAATGTGGACACCGTATTCGTTTGCGGCGAGGGCTGTGCCCATTGCAAGAACAGTGGGACCTTCGGCAGGACAGTTGTCGCTGAAGTCATCGTCACTGATGAACGCTTGATGAGCTACCTGCGTGCGGATGACAAGCTGGCCGCCCAGGAATACATCTCCAAGGAACTGGGGGTGATCTCCATGCTGGAGCACGCCATTCAGAAGATCAACGAGGGCCTTGTGGATCCTCTGCAAGCCGAAGAGGTCGTTGGGCCTCTTGCCGAGATCACGACCGAACCTGAACGCCTCGCGCTGGTGGCCTGACATGAACGATCTTGAAGTCAAGTTTTCTCGGTTCATGTTCAAGAGCGATTCCGCGCAGCGGCGTCGCCTGTATCTGAAACTGGCAAAGCTACTGGGCAACGGTGTTCAGATCATCGACGCATTGCAAACCATGCAAGAGCGACGTGTGATTCTCAAGAGCGCCAAGGATCCTGTTGCTGTTGCACTCGCGGAGTGGATTCGGAGGCTCCGCAACGGTGCACGGCTTTCTGTGGCCATCGCAGGTTGGGTGGGTACGGATGAGCAGATGCTGATCTCGGCTGGCGAGCAATCGGGCAACATCGATTCCGCGCTGGTCTCCACGGCAGAGATCATGGAAGCCAAGAAGAAGATTCGCAGTGCTGTGATTGGCGGCCTTGCATATCCGGGCTTCATGATGGTCATCGCTTTCGCGGTGCTGATCATGTTCAGCTACAAGATCATTCCCGAGTTCTCCCAGGTGGTGCCATACGAGAAGTGGCAGGGCCTGGCCAAGGCCATGGTCGACTTCGCGAACTTCACGCGCACCTGGATGGTTGCCATTGCCGCGGCGCCAGTGCTGTTGATCACCGCGTTCATGCTCAGCCTGCCTCGCTGGAAAGACGGGATGCGGGTCACGCTCGACAAGTACATGCCCTTCAGCGTGTATCGCATGCTGCACGGCAGCACCTGGATGATCTCGTTCGCTTCGCTGGTGTCTGCCGGCGTGCGACTCGAAAACGCGCTGGGCCAGCTCATGGAGGGCGCCTCCCCATGGATGCAGGTTCGAATCCAGGCGTGCCTGCGTGGAATGCGCTCCGGCTTGAATCCAGGTGATGCGTTGGCGCGCTCCGGCTACGGATTTCCCGATGCAGAAATCATCGATGACCTCGGCGTCTACGCCAAGCTGTCTGGTTTTGACGCGGCTCTCGCGATCATCGGTCGCGATTGGATCAACGAATCCGTTGAGCGAATCCAAATGATGATGAAGGTCATCTTTGGAGTCAGTGTCCTCATTGTCGGTCTGTTCATCGCCCTCATGGTGGGCGGCCTCATCGGGATGGAGCTGCAGATGACGCAAATCATGCAAGGCACCTACCGGTAGTCACCCCTTTCCCTCCACGACATCTATTTCGTCAACCTCAACATAAACGGAGCACCTCAATGCAAACCAACCTGAACAACAATCGCTTCAAGAAACAAGCTGGCGTCACGCTGATGGAACTGATCGCGGGTCTTTCCGTGATGGCCGTGGTGGTGGTTGGCTCCCTGTCGCTCTACAACAGTGCTACCAGCTCCCAGCAGACCACGCAGCTGACCCAAGACTTGTCGGCAGTGCGCGCAGCCGTGAAGCAGATGTGGCAGGGCCAGGGCAGCTTTGGCGCCAACGGCACGAACCTCAACAATGTGCTGGTCACTGCCCGCAAGGTGCCGACAACCGTCCGCGTCGATACCACCACCAACCCCAACACCCTCACGCATGCTGCCAACGGCACGATGACCATCACCTCGTCCGTGACCACCTTCGACGTGGCCGTGACCAATATCGACGAGTCGCTCTGTATCCCCCTGCTGACCGGTGCACAGGGCTGGACCAGCGTGACGGTGGCTGGCAGCGCTGCGATCACCACCTTCCCCATCACGCCCGCCGTCGCCTCTACGGCTTGCGCAGCGGGAACTGTGGTGACTTTCCGCGGCAACTAAGCCTTCGCCAAGGACCTGGGGCTGCGCTGCCGAGTGTGCAGCTCCGGGTGACTCTTTCGCTCCATCGAGACAGATCAATGCTTCAGAACCACAAGGTCAAAGACATCTACCTCGGCAAGGACAACGCATGGCTCTCCGGTATTCCGGGTACGAAGGATCCGGTGTTGGCACCTGCAGATTGCAAGGAAGAGCTCCTGGAGCTTCGTGCCTTGTGCGAGAAGGTCCTCACCGAGACTGGTCGCGAGGAGTTCCCGGTGCGCTGCCGTGACGTTGCTTATCGCGCTTCGGTTCTGAACTCGATCAACGAGGTGATCTTCGTCCTGCGACGCATTCCGGCCAAGATTCCCACGCCCGAGGAGCTGAGCATTCATCCTGCCTACGTGGAAATGCTCATGCGTTCAGGTCTGACCGGACTGTTTGTAGTCGCAGGGCCGTTTGGTCAGGGCAAAACGACCAGTGTTGCTTCCATGATGGCTGCTCGTCTGAGCAAGTTCGGTGGCGTCGGCGTGACCGTCGAAGATCCCCCCGAGATGCCGTTGGAAGGTCAGCACGGGGAGGGCGTTTGCTATCAGACGGCCGTGGAAGACGGGAAGTTTCTGGAGGCATGCCGCAAGACTGCACGCTTCGCGCCCACCATCATCTTCATCGGTGAGATACGCGATGCGGACACGGCTGTGGAGGCGCTGCGCGCATCGATCAATGGAAGCCTGGTCATGTGCACGGTCCATGCCGATTCGGTGTCGATGGCCATCGAGCGTCTGTACTCGTTGGCCAACGTTGCAATCGCAAGTCCTGACGACACATCGAGCACGCTGGCAAACGGTCTGCTTGCAGTCATGCATCAGCGCCTGGAGGGTGAGCCACGCAAGCCGAAACTGGAGTTCCTCTGGTTGGGAGACCCCGAAACACAGGGCGTGCGCAACACCATCCGTCTGCGGCGTTTCGAGCAGATCGGTAACGAAGTCCATCTGCAGCGCAACCGTTTGATGGTCAGGCCACGCCCGACGGCCGACGCTCAGGACCATCGCGTCCCCATGAGAGGCTGAAATGGTCCCTCTCTGGATCATTGGCGTTTTCCTGGCTCTGGTGACCTTCTACGTCAGCCAAGACTTACCCCGCCAGGAAGCCGCAAGGGACGCTGCTGTTGCAGACGTGTCCGCCACGAATCTGCTCGCCTATCGAAAGGCAGTTCAGTCCTTCCTGTCTGCGAACCCATCTGTATCAGGAACGATCGATGACACCGCTTTGGCGGTCCACTGGCTTCCTGGATACGTGCGTCGGCCCGAATGGACGAATCTCGTTTCCAGTGGGACCGTGTTTGTCTATTCGACCTCTGTCATGCGTGATGGAACTGTGTTCTCTCTGAGGGAGAAGTCTGGGGAGTCCCTCTTGGTCGGGACGAAGAACACAGTGACTGGCCGCCTTCAGTCAGCTACTGGTGTCGACACTGGAATCAACCTACCTGCGGCAATTCCCGGCGGCGCCGTCGTGATTTTGGGCCGTTAAAGCTTATGAAAATCAAGCAACACATTGAATCTATCCTCGCGACTGCAGAGATCTTCACCGACATCATGATGCAGTCCGGTGCGCCCATCATGCTGAAGACTCCACGCGGCTGGATGCCAGCTGGCGTGACGGAAGTTCCGACGTATGAAGAGCTTCAGTACTTCCTGCAGTCGCTGGATGAGAACTGGGAAGCTGAGATCGTCAAGGGCGAGATCAACCGGCCGTATGTCATGGGCTCCAGTCGGCTGCGCGTGAATGCCTATCTGGCTTCGGCAGGAGAACGGCTGATGCTGTCCATTCGCCGGATTCCCGGGACCACCCCCTCGCTACAAGAGAGTGGGCTTCCGGCGTCTCTGCGCGTCATTCTTGACAACCCCTCGGGTCTGTTCTTGATCTCTGGGCCTACGGGGTCCGGCAAGACCACCACGATGGCCGCCATGGTCGACGCGATCAATGCCATGAAGAACGCGCACGTGGTCACCATTGAGGAGCCGATCGAATATGTCTTCGAGCGCAAGAAGTCGATCTTCTCCCAGCGGGAGGTGGGCGTCGACTGCGATTCGTTCCGTGACGGTGTGAAGGCCGCCATGCGCCAACGCCCGGATGTGATCGTCATAGGTGAGATCCGCGACCGTGAGACCGCAGAGCAGGCTTTCATTGCTGGTGAGTCCGGCCACCTGGTCATCGGTACGCTGCACGCCAGCTCGGCCGTGGGCACCATCGGGAAGATTCTTTCGTTCTTCAATGACAACGAGCGGGTTGCCCGTCTCCAGTCTCTCTCGGGCAGTCTGCTGGCCATCATCAACCAGACGCTCATCCCCAAGAAGGGTGGTGATGGGTTTGCACTGGCCGTGGATTTCATCGCCAACCACAAGCGCGAGTACTCCAAGCTCCTCGGCGAGCCAGATGCGATGCAGGGCAAGCTCGACCGGGGCGATGACGGTCTGTCCATCAGCCTGGCCAACTCTGCCCTGAAGTTGATTCAGGACAACGTCGTCGGGAAAGCTGATGCGGTCAAGGCCGTCGCAGCTAATGCACACGCATACGAAAAGGTGCGCGCCTGATCAGCTGGCTTTGCTTTTCCGTGGCAACGGGCGGTCCATCACTCGAAAGGACGGCCTGGCAGCGTTCTAGAACTGCCAAACTTTGCGGATAGCTCCAATCAACTAAGCAAGTCACTCATGATCTACCAACGACTCCGAAGCAGGATTTCCCAGGGGGGTCTTACCCTGCTTGAGCTTTTGATCTCACTCGGCATCATGAGCGGTGTAGTTGTGGGCATCACGCGGCTGATGGAAGATGCGGGTGAAGATACGCGTGCCTCGGTCACTGCACTTCACACCCGCACGGTTGGAAACGCGGCCAGTGAGTACGTTAAGGACAACTACGCTGCCATTTCCGCCGTGGCAACGGCTACCTCGCCGGTACTCATCCGTGTTCCAGACCTGATCGCAACAGGTTATCTCCCAACAGGGTTCTCGATAACGAATCCCCGTCAGCAGTCCACTTGCGTCCTCGTCCTCGAACCCACGCCCAACCGCCTCGAAGGTCTTGTGATCACGGAAGGTGGTGACACCATCGACGACCTTACCCTTGGTCAGATCGCGGCGACGATTGGGGGATCTGGCGGCGGCATCTACTCGACTGCGCCGACCACCATTCGGGGAGCTATGGGCGGCTACAGCTTTCCGGTGGGCGCATATGGAAACCCCAACTCTCTAGGCCAGCGCTGCGATGGCACAGCCGGGAACATCGCAATTTCCGCTGGCCACCCGGTGATGTCGCTTCCCTATGCTGATGGCGCGCAGGCCTCTTCGACCCTGTACCGTGACGCCGTGCCAGGGAACCCGTCACTCAACACCATGAACACCCCCATTTTGATGGGGGCAGGCTCTCAGCAGACCGTCGGCGCAGTATGTACAACCCCGGGCGCTATTGGGTCCAGTGCAACCGGCGCTGTGGTCGCGTGCGAGGATGGAGTCTGGAAAAAGGGCGGCAGTGCGTTCTGGCAGGATCCGGTGGCCACTTTCGCCAATTTGCCCATCTGTAATGCAGCTGCTCTCGGTCATACCAGGGTTGTGCACACGCCGACGGTTGGAACTGGCCGTCGCGCCTACACCTGCGATGGTGGCGGGACCTGGGTGCCGCTTGCTGTAGGAGATAACGGCAACTTGACCGTTCCAGGCGAAGTCACCGCAGCTGGGCTCAACGGATCTCTTCTGGTTGTTCCTGTGGCCGTAGAAGGTGCTGCGTGCCCTGTCAACGGTCGGATTGCCCGGGCTTCGACGGGCTTGCTGCTCTCGTGCAACTCCTCGGTATGGACGGGCCCGAGTGGAGGTTTGGGGTACGGGCAGAAATGGCAGAACGTTTCACGTGGCTTTGGTGTTTGGTATCCCAATACAACAGGTAAGCCGATCATGGTTGCTGCTGTTGCCAACGGGTTCAGCACTTACGCTTATCTCGTCTACTATCTTTCGGATGGGGTTACCCAGATCAGCTCCCTGACTACCTGTTACGACACATGCGATGCGACCTTTGTAGTCCCGCCCAATCACTCGTACCACATTGGTTCAGCCGGTAGTGGCGTATCAGGACTGTCTGTCAGAGAGCTACGCTGAGTCGTCGTGCCATTACGGTCCAAGTTGGCCGCTCCAGGGTGGTGCAACGGCGATTCACCCCGTGTCCCACCGCACTGGATCTCGGGGATGGGCGACACCCATTCGGAAGGAGCATTTCGACCTGGCCCGATGTCAGGTTGCACAAGACTTGGTCCGTAATCTGGGGCCACAGGTGAGGCTTCGCGGTAAATCCAAGTAGTTGGGGTGGACGTGGCATGGTGCTTTTCGGCCAAACTCACTCCATGCAGCTGATCACCAACGCACATGCGCACAGTTTGCCGCGCCTCTTCGTGGAAGCGGCTCCATGATTCACCAGGAAGCTTCCTCGGCTCCAGTCCCAATGAAGCACGGGGTTCTGATTGAGGATCGCTCACGGATCCCGTTGGCACCATCGCGGCGCCAAGCGATTCGCACGCTGCTCACGGCAAGTGGCGTGGTAGCGGCCAGCCTTGTCGCGCCCAGTATCGTTACGGCAGCTTCAGTTCCTCCCCCAGTTGGCGCTCCTCGGGTGAGCGGTGCAGGCGAATTTTGGACTTCTCCACGTTGGGTGTGGCTTGCCAGGCCTGCGTCTGGGGAACAGATTCGTCAAGTCTATTGGCGCGATGGTCAGCTGATTCAGTCGGGGTACGAAGCGATTTCTTGGTTCATGCGGGACGTTCGATTCGACCGCATGCTCAAAGCGAAGGATCGCCGCATCGAAAGAGCCCTCGACGCTGGCCGCATCGAGCGAGAGCACCTTACGCCGTGGATGCTGATGGACCCGATCATCATTGACATCCTCTACGCATACTGCGCCTGGCTGCACAGCTTCAACATCAATGAGCCGGTAGTCCTTACCTCGGCGTTCCGTCACATGCTCACCAATGAAGTCACCGAAGGGGCTGCACGGGACAGCTGGCACGTCAAGGGTGGCGCGGCAGACATCGTGATACCAAGCGTTCCTACCGCCAACGCTGCGGCTTTTGGGAAGTGGCTTTCCGGGGGCGGAGTGGGCCTGTACGCGAGCAAGCGATTCGTACACCTCGATCGCGGCCGCGTTCGCGCCTGGAACAGCTGATTTACTGGACCAGCTGGGCCCGCGTTTCTGAAGAGCGCCGGTAGAATTCAATCACTTGCTCACCTTGAGCATTTGCATGCCTTGTGCATGCCTTCACCAGACGGGGTCTATCCCGTCGGGGAGGGGCCCATACCAGGAAGCTGATATGTACCTCGCCCTTTTGCTCATCGGCCTGTTCATCGTTTGCGCGGTGGCAGGGTCATCGTCCTCACGGTCGATGTCTTCACGCGATCCGTCTCGTCATGAAGATGCACCTCCTGGTGCTTCGTCAGACCCGTACCACGAGGATGTGCTGTTCGATCAGGACTGAACTGATCGGGCTTCGTCGTTTTCGTCACCAACCCGCAGGGAACTTCCCTGTGGGGGATTCCTTGCACTTTTCATCCAAGGAATCCCATGTACTCCAACCTCATCCGTGCTTTCCGTCAGTCCTCCGCCGGCGCCAAGGCCGTGGCATTTGCCGAGATCCTCGGCTTCGTCACGGTGGCGTTCATCATGATGGTGCCCGACCAAGCACTCGCCCAGTCGGGTAACGTCTACGGCAACTCGCAGGCCCAGGTCTACTCCACAACGGAGGAGGCTGTGGTTCTGCAGGTGATGCAGAAGGCTGCTGAACCCAGCTGGCAAACCCGCACCGCGGGCGCCGGCATTGGCGCAGCTCTCGGCGGTGCAGTCGGGCGCCAATCATCCAACTCGCAAATCGGTGGGCTCATCGGGGGCTTGTTGGGTGGCATTGCTGGCGAGCGCCTTGCCAATGGCCTGGCCACTGTTTCGGCACAGGAGATCGTGCTGCAGGTCTCCGGGCGTGTGGGTATGCCTCCGCGCATCATCTCGATCGTCCAACCTGCGCCCTATGATCGATTGGTCGCTGGCGAGCAAGTCTTCCTGATCAACACCGCGGGCACGTGGCGCGTGGTCAAGAAGCTCAACATGCCTGTCGCTTACAACAAGTGAGCCGGCAACAAAAAAGCCACCTCGGGGATTCCCCTGGGGTGGCTTTTTTTGTTGGCCTGACGTTTTAACGCACGTCAGAGTGCTGGCGCATTGGATTGCAGGAGCCTTGCGACCTCTTCAATCTGTATCGGCTTGCGGTAGTAGCCGCTGATTAGGGGTGAGACGTGCACTATCTCATGTCGGTTGGGTTCTTCTGAGCTGATTGCCAGGAGGATTTGAAGGCGCCTCCGCGGCGTAAGAGCCTTGGAGAGTTCTGCTACGAGGTCAGGACCGCTGAGCATGGGCATGTTCAGATCGAGCAGCACGCATGTAGGCACGCGTATCTGGTCCTCGAGTAACCACAGCAGAGCTTCTGGTGCCCAGTCGAATGTGATGACTTCGCCTTTGAAACCAGCTTGTTTCAGTGCTCGCTGGTTGAACCAGTTATCGTCCGGGCTATCGTCAATCAAGACAAAGCGTTCGATTGGCATACTCGCTCGCAGCTAAGAAGGAGGATGGTGGTTTGGGATTAGATGCCTCAGGTGAGGCCGTCGATCTGCCGCAGCCTGTCGCCTTCAGGCGCATACAGCTCTAGGGAAACCTTGCGTTTGGTCCGACGCGCGTGGGTAATGACCACATCGTGACGTTTCGTGCCACGTTCCTCGAACACCACGACCTGGTCCGATTTGTCGACAAGGTCGTGTTGTAGCGTTCGGCTGAACCGGTCGGTGGGCAAGCCTACGTAATGGACTGGGACAAAGTGTGACAGGCACCAGTCGTGCAACCGCCAAGCTGCTCGACCGTTGCAGGGGCTGACCAGGGTCCAGGTCGGGAGTGTGGAAACCAACTTCGAAGCGGCTTTGCCCACAACCGGTTCGGGTGCGAGGTCTGCCCCTAGGAAGCCGACTCGGGGACCATTTCGCCAGACGTCAAAACGCTCCACGCAAGCTTCAAGGAACCTGTCAGGCAATCCCATCGGTGCGAGTCCAGCCCTGATATTGGCCAAGTCGGTCTTGACCAGTCCGAGTTCGGGGCGCTGCAGCGCAAGAAAGCCGAGCCCAGCGATCAGGATAGAGGGCCGCACCAGGTTCCAGTCCGATCGCCAATCCTCTTTGCGCAGTCGAGCGAACTTGCGTGCTTCCTTCAAGGATGGCGAGAACAGGATTGCGTCTCTCAGATCGGGCCGGTGGGGCATGAACTTGGCCGCCTCGTACCAGTGCAGAACAGATGAGTAGACATGCTGCACACGCGCAGCTCCCGGCGCGGATCGAACCCAAGGGCCGATGAAGGCGGTCTGCAGAAGATCGTCGGGGGTGTGCATTCTTCAAATTTACGTTCGAAACGCACAGTCTTTCCTCGTCCAACGCAGGGGAAACCATTTGTTGCCTGCCTCTTCAGGGTCGGTCTGGTCCGCATCCTTTGACGCAGTTCGCCACCTTTCCTATCATCTCCCTCGTTCGGCAAACCTTTGCCATCGCTGGCCCCGTGCCAGCCATAACTCTTGACCTGTTCGTAACAACGGACGTCGCCGCTTCATGCAGCGGCCGTAAGGTCAGTCCCATGCCCACTTCACGTCGCTGGCGCTCGTGCGTCATCTCGGCAGAAGTGCGTCATGCCCGTGGCCACCAGGTCACCTGGAGCATCCCTTGAACTACCAGAAACTATTCAGAAACGCCGTTGCAGCGCAAACGGCAGGTGAGTCGCTCGTCCTCTTGGGGCCGAAGCAAACCGTCGCAGTCCAGCCTTGGGCAGGCGGGCAACTGCATGTCATCCCGCTCGACGGCGAGGAAGCCAAAGTCATCTGCGAAGACGACTTTCAACAGTTCGCTGCAGAAGGTTGGAAGATCCATCCGAACTTCGTGGCGCTTATGAACCAACTTGGGGAAAGCCATGTCGCGTAACAATTTCGCACTCGAACGCCCCAGAAAGATCAGCATCACCATTCCCGGCTACGACGGCTCAGCGCTCCTCAAGGCGCAGAACCAACGCAGAACCGAGAAGAAGATGCGGGTCGAGCGGGCAGCAAACGCCGCGCGCGATCAGCGCGTGGCATCAGCCGTCACGAAGGCCATCGTCGACGACGCAACTGCGGTTGCCGAACTGGAGCAACACAACAAGCAAGCTCAGGCAAGTGCGGGCAAGGATGTCCTGCACGACCTCATGCTCGCTTTCGAGCTGCCCATCACCGCCCCCGAGCAGAAGCAGGGTGGACTGTGATGCGTATCGACCAGTACAACTACTTCCACCACGTGCCCGCTGTGGCCCCTGACTTTGCAGCTCGCGTTGCGCAGGGTGATGTCATTGATGTCAGCCCGTTTGCCGCCCGAGCTTTCGGCAGCAAACGTGTCGGTATTGATGTCACCACCTATGAGCGGTTCGTGGAGTGGAGCAACTCAGCCATGCGGAGATTCGGGGTTCACCTGGATCAGCGTCATCGGCTGGAAACGCTTCTGGACGCCGGCGGCTATGCAGCGCTGGAGCCGGGCGGCTGCAGCTTTGTTTGTCGGGCTGTCGACGCCATGGGTTCTGACGGGCGCGAACAGCGTCATGTCCTGAGCCTCAGACGCGTGGGCAGCACGGCTTCATCCGCCTTGCTGATCACCTGCTGATCTACCTGTAACCCATCAACCATTCGAAGGCCCCTCGCAAGAGGGGTCTCGTTCGAGCCCTTTCCCACAGCAGAGGCCTTGAACGAGATGGCGCAGCCCGCTAGGAGCTGCCGCCTTCGACCCCACATCAGGGCGCCTTAGCGCACCCGGATGCTCCTCTGGAGTTCAAAGCCCAGGGGGGCCACTACCAACCTTCACAACCTTCGCGGGATTGCACACCAATCCCGCAGGGGAAGGGTGTGTTTCCCGCATTCCACCAACTGGAATGGAGAAACCCATGGCATTCAATGCTCAACAGAAATCCCAGGCCGCTGAACAGGCGATCTGGGTAGGTGGCCTGTCGCTGTCGGACTTCGAGATCCCATCTCAGAAGACCGAAATTGCGATGGTCACCTCCGTCATCACGAAGGTGGCGTTGGACATGGCTGACGCCGTGACCAGCGTGCCCGAAGGTGGCGAGAACGTCGAAGTTCTGAGCAGTGCTCAGCACCACGACGATGACGCCCTTGGCAGCATCGTCGACCAGGTGTTGGCAGGCTGGGGACAAGGCGACAACGACCTGGACATCGCAGTGCGCAAAACGCTCTGGCCCGAGGTCAACCCGGACAGCTTTCGCCCGTCGGCCTCGGCTGACCAGCGAATCCTGGACAACATTGCCGCGATCAAGCTGGTGCAGAAACTGTCGCAAGACAAGAAGAAGCCCAGCGAGGACGAGATGGTCCAGCTGCTGAAATTCAGCGGCTGGGGTGGGACAGCCCGGGTTTTCTCCCCGGACGGCTCCGCTCCCCACTCGTTCTCGGCCATGCGCGACGAACTCAAATCCATCACCACCGAGCGTGAGTTTGCAGCGATGCAATCTTCGGTCAACACGGCGTTCTACACGGACCCGTGCGTGGTGCAGGCGCTTTGGCGCATCGTGGCCCGTTTGGGCTTCGAGGGAGGTCGAGTTCTGGAGCCCGCGGCCGGCGTGGGACACATCATTGCGGGCATGCCGCTTGCGATGGTGGCCAAAAGCGAACTGACAGCCGTCGAAATCGATCCCGTCAGCGCCAGCCTCCTGGAGGCCAACTTCGCACCCTACGGTCTGCAGGTTCACGCTTGCGGAGTGGAGGAGGCGAAACTCCCCGCCGGGTTCTACGACCTGGTGGTGACGAACGCGCCGTTCGGCAAGTACAAGTCCAAGGACGTGAGCAAGGCTCCGTACGCAGACTGGAGCATCCACAACTACTTCCTGGGGAAGGGTCTGGAGCTGGTACGCCCCGGAGGCCTGATGGTGGTGATCACGACCCGTCAGAGCCTGGACAGCACCACGGACAGGGGCTGCGCACGGTGGAGGACATCTCCATGACTGCGCTGTCTTATGCAGAGATCAAGGCACTCGCCTCCGGCAACCCACTGGTGCTCGAAAAAGCTACGGTGGATGCCTCGGTGCAGAAGCTGAGCTTGAAGTTCGACCACTACGAGCAGGATCGCTGGAAGATGGGACGCCGCAAGGCTGACCTGCAGCACCGGTTGAAGTGGCTCGATGACAACATGCAGAAGGCTGAGGGCGTTGCTCTTGAGGCCGCTGCAGTGACCACCGATATGGCCTTCAAACCGCTGCTGGCAACGGCCGCGGCGGCGATGGCGTCGGAGACCAACAACTGCATCGCGGTTGGTCAGGCACTCAAGGCTGTGAACAAGGTCATGGGTGGTGATGCGACAGTGGCTCAGCTCGGCAACTTCGTTCTGGAAACGTCCCGGTGGGGCGGTACCACGGACCTGGTGTTGGTCGAGCAGAGCATGGGTGTGCGGGTGCGGGTTGAAAGGCCCGCGATGCACGACGTGCATGGTGTGGGCCGTGCGACTTACGAGGCGTTCAAAAGCTTTGTGAGCTTGCCCGGTGATCTGCGCGAGGAGTACGGTCAGAAGACCAACGAACTCGCCGGCATCCAGTCCACGCTGAACCAGGACTTCGAGTTCCGCGAGGAGCTTGAAGCGGCGCGTAAGCGTCAACGCGAGATCGAGTCCGAACTGGATCTCGACAAGGCAACTGCTGGCACTTCCGCAATGGAGGCCGAAGGAGCCTGATGTACCGAAAAGCCCTCTGACTTGCGTCAGGGGGCTTTTTTTTTGGCCTGTGCCCGGCCGCAAGAAGTTGCTTCCTGAGCGTAACCTGGCTCGCTGCCCAAAACTTGAGCAATCTAGGGCGAGCCCTTGTCAGTCAACGACTTGGCCGTCGTCTCTGGGCAGAACCAACAGGGTTATCCACAGAATCTGTTGTCTGCCGAGCGAGGTTTCTGGATAGGATCGTTTTAGTTATCAACGCAGGAGGGGGCAGGGGTGTACAGCATCATCACGGACGTAGTGAGGGTTGAGGCTCTGGCAATCGAGCTCGCAAAGAAACTGGAAGCGTCCTTCACACACCGGGAACAGCGCAAAGTGAACTGGCCACGCGGAAAATCCCGTGACAACCAACGTGCTCAGGAAACCCCGGAAGTGCGCTTCCAGCGTCCAGGCTCTTCGTCAGCCAGGGCTTGGTCTCCCAACCGGGAGGAGTTCAAGTTCCGCAACTTCCTGATGTTTGGTGAACCTGGCAGTCCTGACTCGATGAACATCGCCATTCAAGTGAACTTCCCGCTGGGTGTGTTCCACATGAACAACGGCGGCGTCTTCCTTGAAGGAGAGAAGGGCGAGATCTGGATTGGCCACACCGGCAAGATGACACGCGTCACCCAGCTCCCTCGCGCACCCATCCTGGAGCGCTTCGGGGACATGACCGCTCAGGCACATGTGGAGGGCAAAAAGGCCCGAGACATCATCCGCATCACTAAGCTTCGGAGCAGCAACACCATCAGCGAGTTGTGGGCGTTCGCCTCACGAGCGCGCGAGGTTGCTGATGCGGTTCATCGCGAACGTGTGCTCCAGGCGGGCAGCGTTGCGGTCAAACCCCCCACGAATCGCGAGGTTGCCATTCTGGGCAAGCTGAGAAAGTACCTCAAGGAGCACAGCGGGCGTGGCTCGCGTAAAGCAGTGGCTGCCGGCGAGGTAGACGTCCAGCACGGTGCGATCGTCGATGCGCTTGCGCTGAGACTCGGCCGGGGTGGTTTGGAGGTCAAGAACTCCCGCGCGGTTGACCTTGCCGTGGTCGTGGGTCGAGCGGTCGAACTTTTCGAGGTCAAGACCTCCGTTGACACCCAGTCTCTATACACCTCTGTCGGGCAACTCATCATCCATAGCGCGGCCCTCAGTCGCGACGGAAACTTTGAGGTCCGTCGGAATCTTGTGTTGCCGAAGATCCCGCCTCGTCCCTTCGACGAGATCATTCGCGAAGAGGTGGTTACCCGTCTGATCACCTACCGCAAGGTCAAAGGCGAGTTCGTCTTTGAAGGCTTGTCTGTCGGTTGAGGTCCAAGCGCCAAGAACAATACGAAGTACATCGCTACACCACGAATGCTGAAATCATTTTTCATACGAAAACCACCTACCCCCTTCTCCTCCGCCTGGCTGTCTGACCATGCCGATAGCTCGTCTCGTTCTGACTTTGAGAGTGCCGCGAGGAGCGAAGGCGCGCAAGCCATCTATCACGTCACATCCCTCGGGCGTGCTCAATCAATCGTTGAGCAAGGTGTGATATTTGGAGTGGATACTGTCAGTGCTGCCCACTTTCATCACGACATCAGTAAAGCGTCTGACCAAGCTGAGGGTTCTGGCGCTGTTCTTGGGTTTACGTGGCATGGTCAAGTGAAGCAACCCAGCTATCTGAACGACAGCGCAACGCACACTGACAGAAGACCCAACATCCTTTTTGATGTACCGCGCTCTGAGTACGACACGAGCACCTGGGAAATGCGGCTATACCCGGGCACGACAGGCTTGGAACTCACCTTCGTCGAGATAGGCGAGGAGGCGTTTCTGTTGCGAGAGCCGATTCTTCTCCGAGTTGTCGCGCGCTACTGATTGCTCGCCGATGCCATGGCGCCAATACACCGGCCATATGGTGGTGCTGTTGAAGCTGGTCTTGATGTGGCGACAAGTTCCTGCAGCCGAACTACAGTCGGAGCACCTATCGCAACTGCGATCGCTTCAAGCCTGTCTTGAACTTCATCCGCACGGAAGAGCCCATTGGGTTCCCGTGCGACATCCAACCCACGCTGGGCTCCCGTGCCCAGTGCCGGTGGTCTTGCGTTCGTTCATCCTTCCAATGAAAAACGAAGACCTGATCCCCTCTTACACGCGCCTGCTCCAGCACGGCAAGGGCTCTATTGCCAAAGCGTTGCGCGACATCAACCGTGCCTTGCTCCGAGGCAGCTGGTGTGATGTGGCCGACGAGCACGACGCGTGTGAGCTTGCCAAGACGACCTTCTGCAGTCGTGTACGCGCTCAGACACTGATCGCAGCCCATGGTCAAACCTCCTGGCCAGGCTCCTATGGGCAATCGCCCTATGCCGAGGTGTTCGGTGTGGTGCGGCATGTGCTTGCGGGTCACATGCTGCCTCGCACGGCTTCCAAAACGGAACGCTCGCTTCACCATGCTCTGTTTGAGCAGCTGGCCCCGCCAGCGGCTATCAGCCGATTCAAGCTCGATGAGGCTGGACGCACCAAGCGCTACAAGCGGCTGCTTTTCGGCATGCGCGAGGCTGCGATCCTGAGCCGCACGGAAGCTGACGCTGTCCTGCGCCAGCTCCTTGGCGCACATCCTGCGGATCGCGCCTCGCTGATTCCTTGCAGCGAAGCAGTGGCACATTTCGGTGGCACCAAGCGCGTGCTCACGATGTCGATCAACCGGCGGGCCTACTACCGAGACTTCCGCGCGTTGTCCGCATAGGTCAGCTGACCTCACCATGAACGCCCTGACATTGTCGGGGCGTTTTTTTTGGTCTTCCGGCAGCAGGGGAGGGACACGCGGTTGCTCAGGCCGCTGAAAGTTCGTCCGGATTGCCGCCCAAGTTCTTGATGAGGCGGTGTCGTGCATCGGCTGCGGCTGCTGAGACCAGGGGTATGTCCGGTCGTGCAAGTCCTTCCCAGTCGATGTGCAGCCCCAGCTCGATGCGCGCGTCGACGTCACTCTGATTGGCGATCGCCGCACGCTGCAGCAGCTCCGCGAGGTCGACCTTGCCCTCGGCCACGGCGCACATGATCCGCTCGTAGTCGGTGATGTCGACCATGAATATATGGTTGAGGGGTATGCGTTCAGCGCCGGGGGTATCGCTTTTGACGAGTGGGATCCCAGGCATGAGCCGTTGTGTGGCCTCTCCGTTGACGAGCAACAGGTCCCGGCTTGTGATCACCATGAGGAAGTCCTTCTCTGCACTCACGAACGTCGTGTGAAGAGGGCTATGTGACTGACGCACGCTGTGCGCAACCTGCAGGCCCTGGCTGATGGCTTTGCGCACGCGCTTGATCCTGTCGCGCAACACTTGTGGGTCGTCTTCGAGAATGACGTCGTCGTGGAACTGGCTGAGCTTTGCTTCGATGAAGACGTTGCAGCTGTTCAACGGGATGGCCACCTCGACCGTATTGCCCAGCTGGCCGCACTGCGCTCGGTAGGCGTCTTCGGTGATGCCCTGGGGACAGGCTTTCATGGCCAGTTCGGTCACATAGTCCTCGAACACCTTGCTGTAGGTGTCGGTGTACGCCTGGCCAAACGCGTTCAGACGCAGATGCACCGCGTTCTCCAAGCCGCGCGTGAACACCACCGGATGCCACAGCTGATAGCGCCCGTCCTCCAGTTCTAGAAGCGGGAAGCGCTGCAGGTAGGGAAACTCGTTGAGTTCGGCCATGCCGCGGGTGCGCTTTGCCGCTTCGCCTTGCAGCTCGTCGCGCAACCCGCCCATGTTGCGGGCGAAGAGCCGGAGAAACGTTTCCAGGTCAGTGCCGTACTGGGGCTTAAGTGGGTTGAGCACGTTCCTTTCCAGAAAGCGCTCCTGGTCCTGCAGGAACGAGAAGACCGCCACGGCCAGGTCCGCATAGCGCTCTGGCTGCATCCCCATGGCTTTCACGAACAGATCTCGCGCGGGGTGGTTCTTGGGCAGTCGAGCGATCAGTGCTGGCCAGCGCAAGAAACTCCAGTTGGGGGGGCGTTGGAAGTCGAACTGCACATGCATGATGCGGCGCATCATTCGTCGCAGGCCGCCGGCGGCCGCATAAGTTTCTCGGTCGTTCTGGCTGACGTCCCACAGCTTCTGCACCAAGTTGAGGTGATGGCGGGTGGTGTAGGGCTGGAACTGGGGTCCGAATGCCAAAGGCACCCGGGTGTCCTGCAGCGCCCACTTGACCACCAGCAGGTGCAGCCACGGCACGCTTTTGACCATCTCCAGACGGTTGTCGTGCTTCTTCCAGAGTTCGGACAGCGCGACCTTGACCACCGCGTATGCGCCGTGGTGGCGAACCACGTTGATGACCTCGCCGTAGACCTTCTCGATGCCGGGGCGGCGCACCGGTGCCACGGCCCGCGCCATGCGGTCGTACAGGGGCGAGGTGTAGACGGGGAGGGTGGATCTGGAGGGAGGGGTGGCCACGGGCGGTTTTCGCGGGGTGGTGCACGCAGCGGCCGAGGCTCAGGCGCGCAAATCGGGATCACTGCGATTGTGGCCGCATGACGCTGGCCACCGCCACGCCGGCGCCCGGCACCACCTGCCAACTTTCCAGTTTATTTAAAGACATATAACTAGCGGTTCCCTCCCCCCCACAGACACGCCTTCCTGAAAAACCCGGGCGCCAGGGGCCCCCTTTGATCGACCTTCTCTCTCCCTACATCCCACCTTTCATCCATGGCGCCGCGCCGCCGCGAGCCCCACGCACCCCTTCGGTACGGGAGAAGAGGTCTATCAGGAAAGAGGGGGAGTTGGACTTGCAAAGGCCCGCTATTCATATATCTTTAAATCCACAGACCCACCTCCCCCGCCAACCTCCACATCTCCCGCCATGAACCATCCCAACCCCCAACCCCTCGTCCTGGGCAGCGGACTTCACGATGTGCCGCCCGACGTGGGGGGCATCTGCCTGGTCTTCGACCGCGAGGAGGTGGCCAACCCGCGCATCGGGCGCTGCGTCGATGACCTGATGTACCTCTCGAACTCGGCCGAGCACTGCCGGCGCTTTGCCAACAGCGTCATGTTCGTCTTCGACGGCTACAACGACGATCCGCGCGAGGTGCATGAAATACCGCAGTGCCGCGCCTTCCTGGCCACGCTCAACGCCCACTGGCCGTACTGGATGCACTTCCTCGCCCCCATACCCGATCTGTGGGCCACGTTCCTGCTGTGCCTGACGCCACCGGCGCCTCCGGTGGACATAGGACAGGGGAAGTTCGCCCGCCAGTACGACCCAGCCCCCTTCAAGGGGCTGCTGCTGGCGCAGCTGCAGGCCATGAACAACCTGCACCAGCTCCATGCGCTCGATGTGCCCACGCGCCAGCGCATCTTCCAGACCGCCATGGCGGCAGTCGACGCCGCAACCATGGACCACCCCGCAGGGCCACAGCCATGAAAACCCGCCAGCCCCCCCGCCCGACATCACCAGCTGCCGTCGACGGTGACGTGGTCAGTGCCGCGGATGGTGCCGCGCCGCGCAAACGCGGCAGGCCGCGCATCCACCCCCTGACAACGCCGCTGCCGCCCGAGCTCCCCCCTCCAGTGCCTCCCGCGCGCGGCCGCGCCCACCCCAAGGCCCCCAGCCACGAAGAGGTCATCCACGGATATTCCCAGCTGTGCATGACCCGGGTGGAGCCCAAACCGTTGACGCAGACCAGCGTGCGCGCCAATGCCGTCCTGTGGGGCGCCTGGTGCCGCTGGCTCGCAGCACAAGCTCTGCACTGGAGCGACGCGACCGAGCAGACCATCCAGACCTTCCTGGACGGCCCGGCGCCCAGCCTGCGCCGGCGACACCGCCCCGCGCGCAACCCCTCCAAGATGTCCAGCCTCACCAAGGTGCGGTACTTTTCCGTGCTCAAGGGCGTCTACGAATACGCCGGGCGTCTGGACTGGATCGATGAAGTGCCCACCGACGCCGTGCCGCAGCCCGAATACGTGGCCGAGGATGCAAAGGGTGGGGTGCTGCCCCCCGGGGTGCTCGCCCGCCTGCAGAACACGCGCCAGCTGCAGGAGATCTTCTCCCCCACCGGCGACACCAAAGGCCACTGGCGGCTGCTGCGCGACCGCGCCGCCGTGGCACTGGTGGCCGAGTGCGGCATCACCACCGCCGAGTTGATCGGACTGCAGCTGCGCGACCTGGGCGCCGGGCCCGACAACATCGTCCTGGCCATGGCCAAAGCCGCACAGCGACCACTGCCGGGCAGCGAGCGTGAGGACAGGCCACCCACGCCCACCCTCAACCTCGATAACCCCGCCATCGACAACCCGGCTGGAGCCCGCATGCCCGCCGCCCCGGTGGTGCTGACAGTGCGTCCCACCCAGCCCCACAGCGAACGCTCCCTCAATGGCCGCAGCTTCGTGCTGCCCGCCCGTGTGTGCGAGGTCTTGCTTCCTTGGGTGGCGCTGCGCGAGGCGATGCTGATCGCCATGGCGGCCCAACACGTCCCGCTCGCTCGCCGAGATGCCCACCTAAGGAAGCACAGCCTGAACGGACCGCTGTTCCCCTCGCGCCAGTCCCGCAAAGACGACAACGGCAACCCGATGAAGGACCGGTTCTTCCCGATGGAGTCAGCTGCGGTCTACCTGATCTTCAAGCGCGCCTTCGCTGAACTCGAACCCGCCACCGGTGAAGGCACCCGGGGCAACGCGCGCTCTGCGCAGGGTACGTCCGTGATCCGCAACACGCTGATCCAGCACTGGCTGCGCACCATGCCGGAGGAGGAGGCACAGAAGCGCGCGGGCTTCAAGACGCTGGAGGGCATGCGCGTGATTGCTCGCGCCGCTGGCATAACCACGCAAAGCCTCACCAGCCCGGATTCCCACTCTCAGCAAGAGATCGAAGGGGCAGACACCCGCATTGACAAGAAGAGGCAACCCGGCCAGAAAGCGGTACGCGGTGCAACAGGAGCTGGCGCGTGAATCCCGATGAGTTCGAAGACATCAGCCAGCCCCCGCCCCCCGGCGGAGGTCTGTTCGATCCGACGCTGCGCCCCAGCGGTGCAGAGCCGCAGACCGAGTTCGCGCCCGAGCGCACGTCCGCCCACGGGCCCAGTCGCCGGCAGCCCCCTCGCCCCGCACGCGCTGCGCCAGGGCCCTTCGAGCCACCCTCCAGTTTTGATGCGCCTGAGTCCTTCAGTGCTGATTCCATCGACTCCGGTACAGCCAGCCTGCGCGTACCCCCGCACTCGGTAGAGGCCGAGTCGAGCGTGCTGGGAGGTCTGCTGCTGGACAACAGCGCCTGGGACCGGGTGGGGGATCTCCTTCGGCCGGACGACTTCTACCGCCATGAGCACCGACTGGTGTTCGAGACGGTCGAGCACCTGATCAACGCATCTCAAGCGGCCGATGTCGTCACCGTCTACGAGCGGCTGCGAAGCTTGGGAAGGGCTGAGAGCGCCGGCGGCCTGCAATACCTCAACTCGCTGGCGCAATACGTACCGTCGGCCGCCAACATCCGGCGCTATGCCGAACTCGTGCGCGAGCGCGCCATCCTGCGACGCCTCATCTCCGTCAGCGACGAGATCGCCACCACCGCGATGAATCCCCAGGGGCGTGACGTGGCCACCATCCTCGATGAGGCCGAGCAGAAGGTGTTTCACATCGGGGAGCAAGGCTCGCGGATGAAGGACGGCTTCCAGTCCATGCACAACCTCGTGGCCCAGCTGATCGACGATGTCTCAGCACGGGCGGACAACCCCAGTGATGTCACCGGCGTGCCCACTGGCTACGTCGATCTCGACCGCATGACCTCGGGGCTGCAGGCGGGCGACCTGGTGGTGCTGGCAGCCCGCCCGAGCATGGGCAAAACCGCCTTCGCCATCAACATCGCCGAGCACGTGGCGTTGAACGAGAACAAGGCGGTGGCGGTTTTCTCGATGGAGATGGGCGCCTCACAACTGGCGCTGCGCATCGTGGGCTCCATTGGACGTATCCACCAGAGCCACCTGCGCAGCGGCAAACTCACCGACGATGAGTGGCCGCGGCTCACCGAAGCCATCGAGAAGCTTCGCAACATGCGCCTGCACATCGACGACAGTCCAGGCCTGAAGCCCTCCGAACTCCGCGCGAATGCTCGGCGGCTGGCCCGCCAGACTGGTGGACTCAGCCTGATCGTGGTCGACTACCTGCAACTCATGAGCGGCAACAACGACGGAGACAACCGTGCCGCCGAAATCGGGGAGATTTCGCGCAGTCTGAAGATGCTGGCCAAGGAACTGCAGTGCCCGGTGATTGCGCTCTCGCAGCTCAACCGCTCGGTCGAGACCCGCACCGACAAGCGACCCATGATGAGCGACTTGCGTGAATCCGGCGCCATCGAACAGGACGCCGACATCATCATGTTCATCTACCGCGACGAGTACTACACCAAGGACGCCTGCAAAGAGCCCGGTGTGGCCGAGATCATCATCGGCAAGCAGCGAAACGGCCCGACAGGGACGGTCAAACTCGCGTTTTTGAACACGCTGACTCGCTTCGAGGGGTTGTCGAGTCTGGACCCCTGAAATACGTTCGTCATCATGCAAACTGACCTCAACCTGGAGAACTTTCGGCAATGGCAGCGGTGATGATCATGGCGTACGACGCCCACGGCGAGATTCGCTTCGTGGGTGATGTGCCCAAGGGGGCAGGGTGCGGCTGCTTCTGCCCAACCTGCAAGAGTCCCCTGGTGGCCAAGCAAGGCTTTGAGAACGAATGGCACTTCGCGCATGAGGCCTCGCAGGAGCGTCCCGAGTGCGCGATCGGCGCCGAAAACCTCGCGCGAAGCCTCGGCATTGAGCACCTGCGCAATCTTCACGCCCGCGGAGCGCTGGTGCTGCCGCCGTACACCACGCATGCCGGCGTGAGCACGTTGTGGCTTTCCCGATCGGTGCCGGTAACCTGGGGCGCGCAGCTGGTGGGCCCACTCACGTGGCGTGACGCACCGGGCAAGGCCCAGTCAGTGGCGACCGGGATGCTCGAGACAGGTGCGCCAATGGCGTTCTTCGTCCAGGTGGGCGTTACGGCCAGCCCGTCCCTCGAAGGCCTTCCTGAGGACTGCGCCTACGCCACGCTGCTGGTGGTTCCCTCGTGGCCACGGGGCACCCGAACGCGCGAGGAGGCGATGGCTGCGCTTGCCCAGACCGCCCAGTTCAAGTGGGGCTACCAGCCCGACACCTTTGGCATGCGTGCCGCGGCACAACGCGAGCTCGAGGAGATGGAGTTGCAGGCGCGTGAGCGCGCGGCCGAGAACGAACGCCGGCGCGCGCTCGCAGCAGGCCAACGTTGGGCGATGATCGCCAAGGCCATGAATCAGAAATCGGCTGCTGCCCCGTATGGCGGCGGGCACCACGGTGCGGTATCGCCCGTGCCCAACGGCTCTGCTGGAGTGCAAGCCCCGGCCAAGGCCGAACCAGAAGCCCGATATCCCCAGTACCCGGGACATAAGCCAGGCTGCAACTTCCAGTTCTTCCGCCTCAGCCCTGAAGAGTCGTGGGTTTTCTATGAGCTGGATCCTGAGTTCGTCAGGCAGCGCGGCATGGCTCCTGTCAACGACCAGCCAATGAAGTCCTGGGGCATTGCGCCAGCGCACGGGCACACCGAAGGCTGGGATGAATGCCTGCCTCCCAGCGTGGGCAGGGGCGACCTCGACGCCGGCATCTACTGGGTGCGAGACCTCATCTCTGCAGTGAGTTTCCTGAGCCCACGCTCCAAGGCTTCCAGGTCGGGCCACGATCCCGCCGAGTTCCAGGACCTGTAAAGCGCACGGGAGCCGGACCGGCGTGCTCAACTGGTCGCCATCGCTGGCGATAAACGCAGCCAGCACCTAAACTTTTCGTACCTTTCGCAATTGCGACTGCCGCATGCCCTGTGCATGCATTCAACGTCCTGACGGGAACATCCCGTCAGGGGTGCTCCTTGTCAGGTTTCAACAACCACAAGGAGTACAACAATGAACTATCAAATCCTTGCGGCCCTCGCGCCAGGACTGCTCACGGCAGCCCTGTGTCTGGTGGTAACGCTTTGGGCGCCGATGAAGCTGCGGCTTAAGGAGTACCGCGAAGTGCCCGAGCTGGTGGAGCGTGTGCGAGAAATCGCCCACGACCTGTCGCTGCTGGGCTCTGCCGCCGCGGCTTACTTCGGGTATCACGGTGAGGACATCCTTCTCATCTCGTTCACCATCGCGTGGTTTGTCGCTTTCTCCATGGTCGCCAACAAGGCCGCCCTTCGGGCAGCCAAGTTGCGCAAGCGGGATGAAATGACGGCCCATCGCAAGATGGCCGGGACAGTGCGCAGCATTTCACGCAGCGTCTTCCGTACCGAGCTTGAGCGTAGCAAGAAAGACATCTGAAAGAATGACCTCACGCCAAGCGCTACGTTGCGTTTCGTGAGGTCCGCCCTACAATCAGGACATCAACATGCAGCACATACTGGACACGATCATGTCGACCGCTGATCTGCTCAAAATCATCATGGCCGTAGGCATCGTCTTCGCGCTTCTGGCCAGCCGTTGGCTGAGCAAGCACAACGATGAACTGGACGAGGAGATCCGTCGGGGATGGGGAACCATCGAGGAAAACGATCTTCGCTTGGAGCGCAAACTGCGCCGAGCGAAAACGGACGCTTAACCAGCCGCAACAGAGCCGCAATAGCTCAAACCCAAAACGCCCTCAGCCAACCAGCTGAGGGCGTTTTGCTTTGTGCGACCGACTTCAAGAAGTAACTTCACACCTGGTGGGCACATTCAGCAATGAATGCGCATTCCTATTCAATGGCGGTCAACCCACCCTATCAGCTGCGTTGAGTCGCCACTGGTGGTCGGCATCACTTGCACAACAGTACCGATACGACGACATTTCCGGCACCTCTCGCTTCATGCGAAAGCTGCGTGCCCTGTGCACGCCACATCACTTCCTGCCACCGGGCCCATTCCCGGAGGGGATTGAGGCCCTCACACGAGAACCTCAAATGGAAATCCACAAGATGCTGTGCCTGAGCACGGCGCACCTGACCTTTTCGACGCGCATGCTGCTCGAGCAGGACGACCTGCAGTGCTCGATCTTCTTCCCCAAAGACAGCCACGGCTGGTTCATGCATGTGCCCGAGCCGGAGGTGCTGCAGGCCACGCTCATCGATGCACCGCCGGATGTGCGCGACTGCCTGTCCCTGGCTTGTGCCCGCGGCTTCCAGTGGCTCATGTTCGACTCGGACGGTCCCACGCTGAACGAGTTGTCTCTGTACGAAGAGATCAACCTCGATGCTGCCGCGACGCAGGCGCTTGACCGCATGACCATGGGCTATGTGGCCAACGTGCTCATGCAGCCCCTCTCACAAGGCTGATCCATCCAACCTGCCACGTGGCCTCCAGTGCCAGTGGCCAGGAAGCTCGTGGCGTTCCTCAGAAAACACCACGAGTGCCATGAGCACTCCGTGGGGCGTCTACGGGGTATCGACACATAGTTGTCGCCTCCAGGGTGAGGGTGAAGCACCATTTCAGTTGTACTGGAAAGGCACAGAACCATAGAATGAAGGCTACCTTGGTGCTCGCACCATTCGTCGTCTCCATGACGACCAAAACCAATTGGGTCTCGCTTGCGAGATCGGCTACCTGAAACAGCTGTAGTCGAACAAGAGCATCACTGCTGTTCGCAGCCTTGATGCCGACAAGAGCCTCGCTGGAGAAATCCAGTGTGGCTCTGTAGCCTGGTCATGGGTCTCTCGTGGCCGGTGCGCGTCGTTCCTTGTGTGTTTTCTGAAGAGAACGCAGAAGGGGCGACGTGCCCGGAAACAACTTAGGAGAGTCCCATGACCATGTCGAAAGTCCCCCAGATTCGTGAACCTCTGGCCACGTCCACGCTGATCCTGGCCGGTGTGCCGGTTCAGCATGTGCTGTGGTTCAAGCGCCTGAGCCCGCCTGCAAAAATGCAAGCGTTGGCAACGGAGCAGGGTGAGCAGATCCTGAACAAGGTTCGCCAGTTCATGAACCGCCCGAACCTGCTGAACGACAATGCCATGGCCGTCTGAGGCCACGTCTCCAAAAGCCCCTCCTCAACCGGAGGGGCTTTTGCTTTTTGGGGGGTCACAGGCTGGGCCCCAATCGTGTTTTTCTGAACACCGCGCCAGGACTGGAAACTTGCGGATGTAGGGCCTACAGCGGGAGGCTAATCAGGCCCGAACCACCGGCATCCCTCCCACCGCGTGGTGTAGGCCGGTGTGCGTAGCGCCTGCTTCATTGTCCAGTTGCGCGGCGTGGTACCGGAGCCCGCGCTGGCTAGCTTCAGCGTGCCACCTCCATAGTGAACCGCCCCGGGTTTCGTGGAGGCCGGTTGGTTTAAGTCAGGCCGCCACCATGGAGGACTGACTGGCGAGTTGCCGGTAGTAGTTTGCCTCAGCCTCTGCAGGCGGTATGTATCCGATGGGTCCGAGCAGCCTGTGATGGTTGAACCAGGACACCCATTCCAGCGTTGCCAGTTCCACCGATTCACGGGTTGGCCAGGACCGTCGATGAATCACCTCGGCCTTGTACAGACCGTTGATCGTCTCGGCCAGGGCGTTGTCGTAGCTGTCGCCCTTGCTGCCCACCGAGGGCTCAATGCCCGCCTCTGACAGCCGCTCGCTGTAGCGGATGGAAACGTATTGCGACCCCCTGTCGGAATGGTGGATCAATGCGCCATCGCGCTCGGGTTGCCTGGCATACAGCGCCTGCTCCAGGGCATCCAGAACGAAGTCCGTGTGCATGGAGGTGCTCACTCGCCAACCCACAATACGCCGGGCGTACACGTCGATCACGAAGGCCACGTACAACCAGCCTTGCCAGGTTGAAACGTAGGTGAAGTCCGAGACCCAGAGCTGGTTGGGCCGCTCGGCCTTGAACTGTCGGTTGACCCGGTCCAGCGGGCACGGTGCCTTCATGTCGCTGAGGGTGGTGCGCACCACCTTGCCGCGGCGCACACCCTGCAAGCCCAGGCGCTTCATCAAGCGCTCAACCGTGCAGCGGGCAATGGACAGCCCTTCGCGGTTCATCTGTTTCCAGACCTTGTCGGCGCCGTATACCCGCATGTTGGCCTGCCAGACACGCTCGATGTGAGGCACCAGGGTGTCGTCGCGTTGGGCGCGCCGGCAGCGCAGTTGGGGATTGCGTTGATGGGCGGCATGACGCCAATAGCCTGACGGGGCGATCTGCAGCACTCTGCAGATCGACTCGACCCCGTAGGCCTGTCGATGCTGGTCGACGAAGTTGTTCAGGACTTCAGACGGCGGTCGAGCTCCGCCTGGGCGAAAAACGCGCTGGCCAGCTTCAAGATCTCGTTGGCTTTGCGCAGTTCTTTGACCTCGCGCTCCAGCGCCTTCATCTGTTCACGTTCGGATGTCGTAATGCCGTCGCGCACGCCGGTATCGATCTGGTCGCGCTTGACCCATTCGTGGAGGGTCTGGGGCACGCAGCCGATCTTGGGGGCGATGGATTCGATGGCAGCCCACAGCGAGGGGTGCTCATCACGATGCTCACGCACCATGCGAACAGCGCGCTCGCGGACCTCGGGTGAAAACTGGTTCGACTTCTTGCTCATGGCTCAATCCTCTCAGAGAAAAGAGCCTCCTCAAAACCCGGGGCGGTTCATAGCGCTCGTTCACGGCATCCAGCGCCGCCACCAGTCGAGACCGTATATGTAGTGCTCGAGGCGCCAAAGCGTTCGACGCTTCGCCTTCGAATTCAAGTTCGAACTGCTCGATACCCGATCAGTCGATATCAAGCAGCATCACGACCGCCTTTGCGTAATCAAGCCCTGGCTTAAAGATCGCCTTCAGGTCGATCACAGCAGCACTGGTGATGTCGGCCCAATCCGCCGTGGGTCTGCGAAAGGGAATAACGAGGGACCGGTGCATGTTTCGGTCGCTGCTGGACGCCCATTGCGATTTCTCGTGGATAGCGGGAACGGTAGGACCTGGACACCCGGATCGGCTCTCTTGGATACGCGCACGTAGATGCGCTAGGTTAGATTCTGCATCGCCCGCTGCGCCGTAGGTTTGCCAGGGGGAGCGAGGCCGGATAGACTGCGAATGAGGGCAAATATCGGCAGTTGAACTGCTCCACAGAAGAAGTTGATTCGTCTTCGGGACCGGCATGTTGACTATACGGTCTACTCTTGCCCGCTTGTGTGGAACCGCTTCTCCCGATGGCACCAACCTCGTGTCGACGCCATCTGCGACTTTCAAGTCGGTAGAATTACAAAGGAATTGAAACAATCAAAGGGGTTGCAATGGGGATTTTTGACATGTTCCGCAAGAAGCCTGATGAGAACCCCATGACTGCGCGAATGAGGGATCTAGCTCCGATACTTTTCCCCGGGGGTCACCAGCAGATCATAGAAAGCGGTAAGCGAATTTCATCAATGCTTGATGGACGAATACCCGCAGAATCTGCATCAAAGCTGTTCGCCTCTTCAAAATACTACGCGCACACAGCCACTGACAAGACCCGGGAAAACGTCATCCGTTACATCCGCCGCGGAGGAATGGGGATTCTTGACGATGAGCAGGCGACCCAAATCTACGAAAGATTCATCGAAACCAATAGTGCGCCAAAGTCCCCAGTTGATACGCCGATTGGTGTCATCCTTGAGATATTTGACAAAGCCAAGATCGACGTGAACCTGGACAGGGGTATACCCAGCGCGCTTTTTATACAGATCACCGCGACAAACGCAGAGTCAAAGACATGGTTCCAAGACACTGCGATTGTGCAGAAGGTTGTGACTCTGATAGAGCGTCGAATCAAGGCGGGGGACGTCTATGACATCTCACGGCAGACAAGTATCTCCTACGGAATACAGCCAGCAACCGCAGACTATTCATCACTGAAACGCGTTGTCCTCACAGCTGACAACCAGGTCGCTTTACACTACGACAAGAAGTCCCAGCCCTAGACCTAGCTCTTGCGCGGGGCTATCAGGCTTCTACGAACCAGTGGGCCTCAGGTGCTCGGCGTGCTGGGCTCGCTGAGGTCTATGACTATGACATCGCACTTTCCAGAGCACGCCTTGGGTGCCGCTTCTAACAGCTTGCCCAATCGTCTGCGGCCCTGTCGCACGACACCAAAAACCCCGCTTTCCTTCAGGCGTTGTCATGGGCTCCACTCTCGCAGCTCAGCCGAAAAGAAAGACAGAGGCAGTGAGCAAGCAAGTTACGTTTTCCATTCAGCCCCTAAAAGGGGCTTATGAATGAAGGCGCGATAGAGAGTCAGGGAAGCACATAGGTCCTGTGCGCTTGCGGAGATCCATCTACGCCCGGAGAATGCTTCCACCTCGGTGCATTCACCGTTCGACGGTCTCGCGCCGTCATTCACCTACCCAAGGGGCACAAGTGCCCGATGGGCTCATGTGTCCCTCAACCCCACAGAGAACACCATGAGTCACCCATCCGACGTTCTTTTCGAGCGCATGCGCGAAGTGGTCGAAGCCCCCGGCTACCACCTTCTGAAGCACTACAAGCAAGATTTCTATAAGTACGACCGGCAGCAGCTGGCGGACAGCTTCACCCCCGACATGACCTACCTGTGGATCGTCAGGGAAATGGGCACCCACCTGTTCCCGCTGTACATCGACCCCCGTATCACCAACGATGCCCACGCCGCGTTGAGCATTGAGTCCAGCGCTCAGGACATCTTCATCGTGGGCCCGAAGGGCCTGAAGAAGATCGAACTCAAGCGCGCACTGGAAGAGCTCAAGCACTACGACTACACGGTCGGGGTGCAAGGCGTCTTCAAACTGGGCCGCCTTCTGGCCGAGATGGATGTCCGAATTGTTTGGGCAGAAAGCCGACAAAAAGGAGAGGTCGAGTTCCGCAGTGAACTGCCCATCAGCGCCCTGACCCCCCGCGATCGCGTTGCTCTGCAGCGCATCGCCCTGGGCCAGGTCATCAACAAAAGCCATAGTCTGTTCACCCCCTGTACGGAGGTGACTTTCAACGGCATCAGTCTCTTCCCTGAGACGCAAGCACAGGAGGAGGCGTGCCCAGCATGACATCGCAATGGACCATCCCCCCTCGAACGCTCGAGATCAAGCAGGGCATGCTCGATGCCTGGTCGATGTTGCTGTTGTCGGAAGACGCTGCAGCATGCGTCCAGATCGAAACCCCAGCTGGCTACCTGATCCGCGTTCTGCCCATCGAGCAGGACTTCGGTGACCAGCCCGACGAGCTCAAAGACTTCATCACGGAAGCCCGCCGCCTTCGCAAGGACTGGCTGCTGGTTCCGGTGACGCCTGCACACGAAACCCTTTCGCTGATGCATTAACCACGGGCATCCGCCCAAACCATGGTGTCCACTTGCCTCACGGCAGGTGGATTCCTTGAGCCTCCTTTTACAGGGAGCTCAAGGAATCCGGCACCGCCGTATTTGCTGTCCTTGAGACAGCGCTCAACAACCCCTCGGGTGCATCAAGCCCTGCAGGGGTGATGCACCTCTGAAGAGGACGCATCCATGTCAACCAACCCGACCCCTTTGATGGACGCTCGCTTCGCGTGTCTTGTGACGGGCGAGCGATCCAGCGACTACAAGCAGCACGAGGGGTCTCCTCGTTTTCAGTGCAATAAGTGACGGTACGAAAAGCTAGCACTGGCGCGGAGGTGGTGTTGGTAGATCGTTGATTTCATTGACTTTCCTGTTCACTTTCAAATCGGGGTCTCCTCGTTTTCAGTGCAATAAGTGACGGTACGCAAAGCTAGCACTGGCGCGGGGGTGGTCTGGGTAGACCGTTGATTTCATTGACTTTCCTGTTCGCTTTGTAAACGGGTATGGTGGCCTCCCACTTTTGAGGTTCACGATGCAGGGTTGGCACACAACGTTTTTGGGGATGCGTGGGCTCCCCCGCGATATCAGCGACTTCGAGATGAAGGCATTTTTCACCTTCGATGGTGCCGAGCGCGACGCAATCAATGCACGCCGAGGTGATTCCCACAAGCTTGGTCTGGCGCTCCATATTGGTTTCCTGCGCATGAGTGGGCGTTTGCTCGGTGCCTTTCGGGTAATTCCAGTAGCCTTGTGGCGCCACCTTGGCAACGAGCTTGGCATTGCAGCACCAGAAGTCGCCTCGCTGAGAGCCATGTATGAACGCGGGCGCACGCTATTCGATCACCAACAAGTAGCCTGCACGGTCCTTGGATTCCAGTGGATGAGCGAGCACCAGCGCCGCTCACTGGTACGTGAACTGCGCGACGAAGTGGCGCGCTGCGCCGACCGCGATCAGCTACTCGTGCGGGCGCGTCAATGGCTGTACAAGAACAAGCTGGTGATCGTGCACGAGCGGGCAATTCGGACACTGATTGCGGCGGCACTTGCCCAGCTTGAAGTTGAAACAGGCACCGCCATCGCCGCCAGCGTTGATCCAGCAACACTTGATCGCTGGCGAGCCTCAGTTTCAGAGCTGCGCCCAGATGGACAAACCCAGCAGAGTTGGCTATGGGCTGCACCGGCGAAACACTCAACCCGCCAAATCAGCGAGGTACTGGAGCGCATCGACCTGCTTTACACGCTGGACGTTCATAAGCACCTGGCAGACATCCCCGATCTCATCTTGCGCCGCTACGCGCGCCGACTTGTCTCCAGGCCGCCCTCAGCCGGAGCCAAGATCAAAGAGCCAGCGCGCACCGTGGAGGTCGCATGCTTTCTTCGGTATTGCCTGTTCACCACCACAGACCAGTTGATCCTTATGGTGCAGCGCCGGATCGCCGATCTGTGGCGTCAGGCTGCCGCCGATGTCCCCGCTACCGTCAATTGGGCCGCAATGTACAAAACGCTGCTCGGCGAACTTGTTGCCTTGAGCGCGCAAGGTGCGGTGCCAGATGCTGAGTTGCGTGCCCGTCTTGAAGCCTTGATCACCGAAACCCAGAAACGCAAACCACCGAGCAGGGCCTCCCTGGTCCGCGAGGGATTGATTGATGGAATTCGCCCCGTGCGGTCGTTGCTCGTCGCCATTGCAAAGCTGCCCTGGCAGGCCACCGGCGAGCATCCTGCCATCGAGTACCTTGCCAAGCTGCAAGCTTTATATCTCAAAGGATCCAGAAAGCTGCCAGTTGAAGTGGTGGCACCAAGTCTGGGAATGATCTGGCAGGTTTCGATCTCCAGCCCAGACCG